>Ga0326727_10000220_pt1 | contig 244871 bp, 215 predicted proteins | sample MB2enrmetagenome_FD_207643 | JGI IMG/M metagenome (GOLD analysis project Ga0326727, IMG submission 207643) | Lab enriched peat soil microbial communities from McLean, Ithaca, NY, United States - MB29MY | ecosystem: Environmental > Terrestrial > Soil > Wetlands > Peat | place: USA: New York...
TCCGGGCTTTCGCTACGCTCCAGCCCGGAGCACAGCGCATCTCCATCCCTTACCTTGTCCAGCAAGCTGCCACAGATGGGCCAGAGTTAACTGCCACAAGTGGGCCAAGATTACTTGCCAAACCCACAACCGGCATCATGGCAGCTTGTTCGGGAATTCAGGCCCGCAATAACAGCTCCTTTGACTCCGCGAAAATGTACCTGGAGAAAAGGTTCCTTGATCTTCGCTCGGCTTATCTCATGTTCTTTTAGTACCGTGCCCCTTACAACCAAGTTCGCCGGGCCGCATGGTTCTCTGTCTCAAGCTGAAGGCTCCAAATGCGCGCCGCCCGTTGTCGTAAAACGCCTGCACCGTGCCCTTGGAGCTCGGCCGGCCGGGCCGCCGCGCTCTTCCCCATCCGGAAAACTGCTCCTCAAGCTCTATCCCGCATTGGATTTGTCTTTGCTCGCATTGCAGGCGATGCTGTTGCTCGGCGCCATTGCCCGGCCGGCATATGCATATGTCGATCCAGGCTCCGGGCTCCTCGTGTTTCAGATCGTCAGCACAACCTTTGCGGGCGCGGTCTTTCTGCTCCGTAGGCGAGTCCGTCAGTTTCTGGAACAGATTGGCTGGCGGCCTAAAGCGAACAGGAAGAGCGATGGAGCCGACTGATTCGCACATCCAGCCGCCGGCGACCACATTCCGCGATCCTGAAGGCAGGCTTTACCAAGATGGGGACCGCATCCTGCGCGAAATCTACCCGCAATCTGTCGATCCGGTCCTCGCCTGGATTCGCTCTCCTCTGGCTCGGCGCTGGATGGAACAGGGCCGCATGGTGGCTACCCAGATCCTTCCCTCCGCGGATGGACAGCCCGTTGTGCTCGAGCATGAACCGCTGTTCTTCCCCTCCTATCCATGGGAGTGGACGCCCGGCCAGTGGAAGGCGGCTGCTTCGCTCACTCTCGATCTCTGCCAGGAGGCGCTGGACAGCGGCTTCATTCTCAAGGATGCAACGCCGCTGAACATTCTCTTCTCCGGGCCGCGGCCCGTGTTTGTCGATGTATTGTCCTTTGAGCGTCGCGACCCGCAGAGCCCTCTATGGAACGCCTACGCCCAATTCGTGCGCACCTTCTTGCTGCCCCTCGCGGCATTCGTGCATCTCGGTTGGCCGCTCGCGGGCACGCTGCAGCGCCGCGATGGGTATCTGCCCTCTGACCTGGCGCCCTATCTCCGTTTTCTGCGCCGCTGGCGTCGGCCCCTTCTCTCTCTTGTCACTCTCCCTCTGCTCCTTCAGAAAAATCAGAGGATTGCCGCCCGGCGGCCGCGCACTTCTGAAGAGGCCTCTGCCTTCGCGGTGCGGCACACGCTCCACTCCGCGCGCAAGTTGCTCCGCCTGCTCGAGCCGTCGCCGCGTTCCTCGCGTTGGAGCCGCTACCCGGAAACCGCCCGCCATTACACGCCCGCGGATTCCGAGGGGAAGATGGCCTTCGTGCGCCGTTCTCTCGATCGCATACGGCCGGCCCATCTCCTCGATGTGGGCGCGAATACCGGCTTCTATTCCCGCATTGCGGCCGAGAGCGGGGCCGAAGTTGTGGCCTGGGACACCGATGTACAATCGACAAACCTGAATTGGCAAGCCGCTCTGAGCGGCGGCCTGCCCATTCTTCCCTTGGTTGCCGATTTCGCCCGGCCCACGCCCGCCGTGGGCTGGCGCAACCGCGAGAGCCTCAGCTTGCTCGACCGGGCCAGAGGACGTTTCGACTGCGTGCTGATGCTGGGAATCCTGCATCATCTGTTGATCGCCGAACAGATTCCGCTCCCCGCCATCCTCCATCAGTTGAGAGAGATGTCCGCCCGCTGGGCAATCGTCGAATGGATTCCCAAGGAGGATCGTCAGTTCGACGAGCTTTGCCGGGGACGAGAGCAACTCTATAGCCACCTGACCAAAGAGTATTTCGTCGAGGAGCTTTCAAAAGAATTTGCCATCCGAGACCGCGACCAGCTCCCTAACGGCCGCAGTCTATGGCTCGTGGAGGCGCTCGCGTGAAACAGCGCCCCTTGCTTCAGTCGTCCCTCGAGGGAATCGGCGCGGCGCTCTTGCTGTTGCTGCCTTTCATTTGGCCCTTTCTCCTCCGTTCAAACCTTGTCTCCTACTATCACCGGCTCCCGATTGCAAATCTGGTCGGGGGCCTTCTTCTTGATTGGATCGGATTCTCGATCCTTGGCGCCGCCGCCCTCGTAGCGGTTCAGCGCCTTCCTCCCATTCCGCGGCGAATCTGCAACACGGCCTTCGCCGGCCTGGTGCTTTGGCGCGCCTTGGATGTGCTCAATGAATCCGCTTTCCCCGTGGCCCATTGGAGCCATGTGCGCGAACCCGGATACATTGCGATCGCCCTCTTGGGGGGCGCGCTCGGCTACGCTCTGCCTCGTACCTCCCGGAGCATCGAACGCACGGTGCGGCTTCTTCTTGCGGCGTTTGCTTTTTCTGCCCTGTGGATCGCCCCGCATCTCCTCCATCTTGCGCTGCTTCGCCCTGCCGCCGAAAGTATCGCTTTCAATCGTCCGACTGCCCTGCTCCAAAGCCCTTCCCACCGGCGCATTCTCTGGATTCTCCTTGACGAGCTTTCCTACGACCAGATTGCCGATCACCCCTCCCCCGGCCTGAAATTTCCCAACCTCGACCAACTGCGCGCCCAGAGCGTCTCTTTCAGCGATCTTCGTCCGATCGGGTTCTTCACGGAAACGGTCATTCCCTCCCTGCTCGCGGGCCGGCGCATCGACAAACTTCGCGGCACCCTTGATGGGGAGCTTTGGTATCGCGACGATTCGCAGGATCGCTGGCTGGCCTACGATCCAAATGCCACGCTCTTCGCCGTTGCTCGGCAGAGCGGATTGACTACTGGAGTCGCCGGCTGGTTTATCCCCTACTGCCGCCTGCTTGCGCCTGTTCTGGATCGCTGTTCTTGGGTGCCGACAGCCGGTTCCCCCGAAGTCCTCGGGGCTTCCACTGAAAAATCGGTATGGGCCAATGCGGTTGTGCTTCCCAAGGCGCTCCTGGGGACGCTCACCCGCGGAACCGGATTCATCAAGGCGGCAGAGGCTGATCGCAACGTAAAGGAATACCGCGACACAATGCAAAGCGCCCAGGCGTTGATCGCCGACAACCGAATCCAGTTTGCCTATCTACACTTCCCCGTTCCCCATCCGCCGTGGATCTACGACCGCAAGAATCACGTGCTGCGTCCTGGCGGCACCTATCTCGACAATCTGACGCTTGCCGACGACACCCTCGGCACTCTCATGCGACAGATACAGGCGACACCGTCGGCTGACCAAACAACGATCATCGTCTCTTCGGATCACTCCTGGCGCATCCCGCTGTGGAGGCGCTCCAGGTCCTGGAGCGAGGAAGAGGAGCGCGCATCGAGAGGGCGTTTCGACGACAGGCCAGTGCTGCTGGTCCACTTTCCCCATCAAGAGTCGGGCAGCAATGTCGGCGCCGCGCTGCCTGAGCTTCTTGAGCACGACATGATCGCGGGCATGGTGCGCGGCCAAATCAACGACCCGAAGGACCTGGCGGCCTTCCTCGCCCAACGCCGCCGTTGATCTCCGCCGGCGCGTAGCGGTTCGCGAACCAATCTCGCAATCCGCCAGCCTCTCGCCACACCTGCGTTCATGGCCGCTTCGCGCACGCCAGAGAGCACTGAAGCGCAAGCTCGCGCGGAGGGGCTGGTCGATGGACGCCGCGGCAACGGTGGCCACTCGCCGCTTGCGCCGCGGGCGAAGAGATTCTTTTACCGTTTCAAAGAGAGAGCTTTCCGCAGAAGCTGGATTTTGACGGCGGCCTCCGGATTGTCCTTGAGGCGGCTGAAGCCGACCTGGAAGAAGACCAGGATCACGCCGAAGAGGAATCCTGCCGCGGTGGCACCGATCACGATGAGGCCACGCTTCGGAGAAGATCGCCTCTCGGGAGGAACCGCGGGATCGACAACCTGAATCAGCGCCCCCTGCTTGGCCTCGTCGAGCTTGGCTACCTCGAATTGCCGCGCCAGAATATCGAAGATCGCCTCGTTGTATTTCACGTCCCGCAGCTTGCGGATGTATTCGAGACCGGCCTCGGGAACGCTGCCTTTGGGGACAATGAACTCACCGCTGGAGTCGCCTTCGGAGCCTCCCAGCTTAGCCAACTGTGCACGCAGGCTCTCCAGCTCCCGCTGTGCCTGCACCAACTGGGCGTTCTCCCCGGTTGCATAGGTCTGCATCCCTTGGATTTGCACTTCCCTTGCCGTGATCTGGGCCCGCAGAGCCGTCCCGGTTTCGATCAGGGCGCGCGCCTGGCTATCGAGCTGGATCACTCCCGTGGTTTGCTCGGTCTTCTTCAGCGCCTCTTCGGCGTCTGCCAGGTGGTCCTTGGCCTGCTCCAGCTCCCGTTCGAAGAATAGCCTGCGCTGTGAGGCTTCGGTGATGGCGAGATGCTGCGATAGATTCCGGAACTGATCGACGTAGCCATTGGCCAGTTCCGCGGCCCGGCGCGGATCGCCATCCTGAACGGAGATGTGGATCAAGCCATCCTTGCCGCTGCCGTCGACGATCGCATGCCTCTCAAAGGCCTTGTCTGCATCGGACCGATACCGCGCATGGTACTCCTGCATCAGGCCGAAACGATCCACCATGGCATCTTCGACCGTGCGGCTCTTCAGCATGGCCACGAACATCTCGTTTGGGTTCTTGAGACCTAAGCTGCCGCCGGCCAGCGAGGCGATGCCACCCATCGAACCAAGCTGCGAGGCCAGCGCGCCCCCCATCGAAGAGTTCTGCTGCGGAGTCATCAGCGTCACTGTGGCCGTATAACTCTTGGGAAGAAGAAGCGAGGCCGCTACCGCTACGATGGCAAAGATCGCCGTAGTCCAGAAGATCCTCCGCTTCCGCTCGGCAACGTCAATCAAAAGATCGAACAGGGAGATTTCACCGTCCACCTCCTCGACGCTGCGCCCTGCGGGCGCCGCGGAAGAGGATGCGGCCTGCTCATTCGTTTCGGAAAGCGGAGTTTCGTTCGTCATCGGTTCCTGCCGGATTCGGGACTCGTCCTCATCCTGTCGTCTGCCATCGATAAAAGTGTATGTCCCCGCTACTTGAGCACGCTCAACGCCGCGGCGCCCAGTGCAAACTGCGAGAACATCTGTGACCAGTCGGTAAAGTCGCGCAGCGCGGACGGCTTGAAGGTCTTCTCCGGAACCATGATTGTGTCGCCCGGATAGATGCGCAGGTTGTCGAACTCGTTGCCCCAGAACGATTTGCTCTTGTCGCGGCTTACCACTTCGCCGTCGGCGCGGATGATGAACTCATGGCCCCGGTCAGCATCGCGATTGGCTCCGCCCGCCTGTCGAAGGTACGTCCCCGCCCTGCGTCCTGGCTGATAAAGGAAGGAATTCTGATCGTACACGGAGCCGACCACATTGACCGTGGCGGGAACGGACGGAACGACAAAACGGTCTCCGTCTTCCAGCGGGATATCGGGAAGACTGTCGACTCCGCTGCTGTTGGGCGTAAAGCGTAAAACGATACGGCCCGTAGCGCGAATCTGGCGCAGGCTCGCAATGATATCGCGTTCGCTGCTTTGAGCCGGTGCGCCACTGGTCAGATCCTGCGATGCGCTGGAGGAGGACGATGCCAGAGCCAGACTGCTACGCTGGATCGCCATGCTCAGGGTCTGCACATATTCATCGATTCGCGCCTGCTGCAACGCGCGAGTCGAAAGACGGGCAAACTCCGAAGCGTACAGATAGGCATTGGGCGTCAGCCCCCCGGCGCGTTCCACCAGATGGCGCAAGGTTTCTCCAGGCTGGGCCGTGTACACGCCGGCATGGATAAATTCGCCGTCCAGTGTGATCGATTTGGTCTGGTCCGCAAGGGGTACGCGGATATCGGCCTCGGAAAAGACCGAGACCACGTCCCCGGCCTGCAGTTCGAGATCCTGCGAGGCGTCGTGTTGCAGCACCAGCTTGCCCAGGTCGAACGGAATCAGAACAGCCTTCATGGTCTCCGGATCCAGACGTTGAATCACGGCGTAATCCCAATCGATCTCCGGCGCAAAGGCTCGAATCTCCGTTCGTTGCGCTGGAGCGACAACGCGGGTTGAAACTCCCGCCTGTTGCGCCGCCAGAGAGCTGCCCCCGGCGCGCTGCTGCGCACTCAAGTTCTGCGCGGGCAGCAACCCTGCGCCGGATGTGCTCGCGCTCGTCTCCTCCTGGGTGGGGAACTGGAGCGTAATGGCATGGTTGTCGGCAGGCTGACGTTGGTTGGCAAAGCCCGGCGCAGGTTCGAACTCCGGCGCGGGCAGCCCGGCCTGAGAGCGCTTCCACCAGTAGTTCCGCGTCATCAGCGATTCCTTGTCCGGAATCAGCTCGCTCAGACGCATGCCGGCATGCCAGGCAAAACGTCCTGGATTCGCCGTATTGCCCCGCAGAATAACGGTCTTCCGATAGATGGGGACGATCGAGAAGACGCGCACCAGATCGCCGTCCGCCATCGCGGTGGCCAGGCCGCTGGCGTCGTAGGCCACTTCCATGGCGAACCGGTCGCGATGATCCTCAATGCGCTCGATCGAAACGCGCGCCTCCGAGGCTACCGAGGAGACCCCTCCGGCATTGGCGAGAAGGCCCGACAGCGACTCGTTTTCCTTCAGCTCGTAGATCGCGGGATTGCGCACGCTGCCCGTCACCGCGGCCTGGGGGCCGACGGCGGGAATCAGGATGACATCTCCAGACTGCAACTTCACATCCTTCGACTTGTCGCCGCGCATCAGCAGTTCGTAGAGATCGAATTCGGTCACCAGTGCGCCCTCGCGGCGCAGTTGGACACGCCGCATCGAACCTTGCACCGAAGGCCCGCCGCTGGCGAAGAGCGCGTCCACCAGCGTACTCAGCGAACTGACTGTATAGACGCCCGGACGCCTCGCCTCTCCGGAGACATAGACCTGAATAGCTCGAATCTGCCCTACATCGACGGTCAGATCGAAGTTGCGATAGACCCGGCCCACGGCGCCGCGCAGATGCGCTCCAAGCGCCGAGAAAGCCATCCCCGCCACATGCACCGGTCCCACCTGGGGCAAGAAGACCTCGCCCGAGCGATCCACGCGCACGTTGATTTGGAAGTTCACCTGTCCCCAGGCGCGAATGCGCAACTCGTCGCCGGGCCCAACAATGTAATCGAGCGGAACCGGGGTCAAGTCGAGCGGTGCAAAGGTCGACGGCACGCTGCTGAACAGGTTGGACCCATAAATGGGCAGAGCCTGACCGGTCGTAGAAGCGGTGAATTTTTGGAACTCGGTCAGCGGCTCCGGCGGAAGTGGCGTCCACTGTGTCTGATTCCGCGCGCCGTTCTGCCGGGTGAATTGCTCAATATCTGAATAATTTCCATTGGGAGCCCGAGACGATTCGCCGGATGCTCCCGGCAACGAAGAGCGCGATTGCGGCGACGGAAACGAGGAACCCTCTTGCTCCCCTTGCGTGGAGTCCTGCTGGTTTTGCGTCCCTTCCAGGCTGCTGCTTTGGGTGGTCTCTTCCCGGCTGCCGCCCTGGGAGGCCATCTGTGCATTCAGGGCCGTCGCGAGTGAGCTGACCAGAAAAATCAGCCCCATCTGCCCAAACTTGCAAATGCGCGGCGCAAGCCGATTTTGGACCAGGTCCGAACTCCAACCTACTTTAGCCCTTCCGCACTCGATAAAGCTCATATGCCAAGAGTCTAGCACAAGCCATACACCGTATTATCAACGCGTCAGGGCAACAATCGAGGCGGAATTCGCGCACTGCATTCCCTGATCGAGCCTTCCTCGCCAAGCCCCTTCCCGGCCTGTGCAACTCCGGCGGTGAGTTTTTCATCTTTGACCTTGAGAACGCCCCCAAAGCGGGAATTCCTGGAGCCCTAGAATCAGACGGTATTAACTAGAATAAAAACACCTTGATCGTCTTGGTAATCTTCTTGAAAACATACCGATCCTCTCCTTCTCCCGCTCGGCAGGTTGAGACGCGCAATAAACAGGCCCCGGGCAGCGGCCTGAACCACTTCGGCGACTCTCTGAGACAGGCGCGATGCGTGCTTTTACCAACCCGCTGGCCTGCACGCTACTGTTGATTCTTTTATAAACAAAGTGCGCCCGCTCGGCCGCAATCGAAGGCGATAGAAAGGTTTAGGTTTGCCAATTTGTAATGCTGAGCCGCACCGAGTCTGCTATAGTGGAGGCAATCGCTTACATCGCCAATTACTCAGCATTGAGCATTGCCTTGGAACTATGAGCAACGAAAACCGATGAACCTGTCTCTCAAGATCGACTGTAGATCGACAACGAACAGAGGCAAGCCAGTCGCAGACTTCAACTGCAACACATCTGGACAAGACAGCGTTTTCATTCCGCAGAAGGGGAAACGATGAGCTTTTACGGTGTGGGGGCCCAATTGAGCGTCAGGTCGTTTGTCTCAAACATTTTCAAATCAGCAACAATCAATCGACCTGCCCAGCGACCTCAGTTTGGCAATGTGGATTCAGTCGATGGAACGGAGCCGGCTCGAAAACGGATCTCTACGACTCATTCATCGTCCTACCAGGTCATCAAGAAGCTGAGCCCTTGGTCCAAGTCGCGCACCAAGCGGCTCTTCGATTGCGCCTGCGTTGTTCCGGCTCTGCCGCTGCTGATTCCGGTTCTGCTGCTGATCGCATTGGCAGTCCGCTTCACATCGTCCGGCCCCGTGCTCTTCTTGCAAAAGCGCGTGGGACGCCATGGCCAGACCTTCACCATCCTCAAGTTCCGCACCATGATCCACGTCACAGGCAAGGCGCATCATGCGGTCACCACTGCCGGCAATCAGCGCTTCACCCCGGTAGGCCCCTTCCTGCGCCGCTGGAAGCTCGATGAGCTGCCCCAATTGCTCAATGTGCTCGTCGGGCACATGAGCCTGATCGGCCCCCGCCCCAAGATGCCCGAACATATGGTTTCCAATCTCCCCTGCCGCCCGGGAATCACGGGCGCGGCCACCATTGCCTTCGCGCGCGAAGAGTCGGTCCTCGACCGGATACCCAAACATCATTTGGAATCCTACTATCACATGGTGGTGCTTCCCGCCAAGCGGAGGCTTGACGCGGAGTACATGGCCCGGGCCACATTTTTATCCGATCTCAAGCTCATCTTCGACAGTGTGTTGCGCCGTTGGGACAACTCCGTCATGGAAGAGTTGCTCCAGACAGAAACCTTCGAGGCGGAAGACCGCATGATGCTTTCCCGGGCCTCCGACAAGAAGGCCGCTCCTGCCAGCGTTTCCATGCTGCCCAATGTCGATCGACCTGCTTCGCCGGAGCAAGCGTCAGCCTTCTAACCATCCCCGCCGCTAGCGAGATTGCCCCGAAACGCGACCCGCTTGCAGCAGAAATACAATCTCCACACACCGAGCAAACCAAGCTCGTCCGGAGATTCTCTACTCAGCCACCACCGGGCCCAATCAAAGCAAAAACAGTTCCCATCCGGAGCCGTAGCTCGACGTCCCTTCGACACGAGATTTGGCGGAGTATCGGTTTTCCGGTTCCCCGCCATTTGTGTATTGGCCCGTCGGCCTTCCCGAAAAAAACGAAAAACTAGGCAATCGCTGCAGAGAGATCGGGAATCGTTTCCAGCCGGAACTTCTGTCGCTATAATCGTTGCCATCTATGATTCTCCCGCGGCGGCGCTTTCTCGGCTCATCGCTCCTGATGCTCGGCGGCACGCTCACCGACGCTCTTGCCACTCCGCTCTGGAAATGGAGAAACTCCCTCGTTGTCGAGGCTGCGGAATCCAATCCCGCACAGTCCCCCATCCAGTTTGTGGATGTAGCTCGGCAAGCGGGGCTGACCATCCCCAATGTGTGGGGCGGAATCGAGCACAAGCGATCCATTATCGAAACCAAGGGAAGCGGAATCGCCTTTTTCGACTACGACAACGACGGATGGCTCGATATCTACCTCAGCAATGGAGACCGGCTGGATGCCCATTGGCCTCCGGGCGGCGCGCCAACCTCGCACCTCTATAAGAACAACCGCGACGGAACCTTCACCGATGTGACCGAACAATCCGGCCTCCGCCGCACCGGCTGGCAGACCGGCGTCTGCGTGGGCGACTACGACAACGACGGATGGGACGACCTGTTCTGCTGCTTCTGGGGACATAACATACTTTTTCATAACAACGGAAATGGCACCTTTACCGATGTAACTCGCAAGGCGGGTCTCTACCGGGAACAGGGCCGCTGGGGATCGGGCTGCACTTTTCTCGATTACGACCGGGACGGCCGCCTCGATCTCTTCGTATGTAACTACATCAAGCTCGACCCGGATAAGATTCCATCGGCCGACGAGATGAACTATTGCCAGTGGAAGGGCGTGCCCATCATGTGCGGCCCGCGCGGCCTTCCCGCCGATACGAACGCTCTCTATCACAACAACGGCGACGGCACATTCACCGATGTCTCGCAGAAGGCCGGCATTCTCAAGCCCGGCCCGCGCTACTCGATCACCGCCGTCTCTTACGACTTCGACAACGACGGATGGCCAGACATCTATGTCGCCGTGGATTCCGAGCCCAGCATCCTCTTCCAGAACAACCATGACGGCACCTTTACCGACGTGGCCGTGATGGCTGGCTGCGCCTACAGCGACAATGGCCACGAGCAGGCCGGCATGGGCGTGGCCGTGGCCGATTACGACTGCGACGGCTGGTTCGACATCTACAAAACCAACTTTGTCGACGACACCGTCAACCTCTACCACAACAACGGCGACGGCACATTCAGCGACGTCTCGTTCACCTCCGGCGTGGGAATCAACAACCGCTATGTGGCGTGGGGTTGCGGCTTTATCGACTACGACAACGACGGATGGCCAGACATCGTGCAGGTCAACGGACACGTCTATCCCGAGGTCGACTTCTATCACTTCGGCGAGTCCTTCAAGAACCCGCGGCTGGTGTACAGGAATCTCGGCAACGGGCGCTTCAAGGATGTTTCGGCGGAGCTGGGACCGGGCATCGGCGAACGTTTTTCCAGCCGGGGCGCCGCCTTCGGAGACTATAACAACGACGGAAACATGGATGTGCTGGTGCTGAACCTCAACGACCTGCCCTCGCTTCTGCGCAACGACGGCGGCAACAGGCAGAATTGGATCAAGGTCAAGCTGCTGGGGACCAAATGCAATCGCACCGCAATTGGGGCGCGGGTGCGGGTGATCACGGGCAAGCATATCCAGATGGACGAAGTCCACAGCGGCGCCAGCGTGATGTCGCAGAGCGATCTGCGCCTTCACTTCGGCCTGGGGAAGGCCGACACCGCCGACGCAATCGAAGTCAAATGGCCGACGACGCAAAAAGTCGAGCGGTTCCTCGCGGTCAAGGCAAATCAGATCCTCACCATTCGCGAAGGCGATGGAATCGTCGCCACCTACAAACCGAAGCCGAAGTAGGGCACAAGCCAAACACGCTCGAACCTGCCGCGAATCGCCCCATCCGCTTCATCAGCGGGCCGCGGGTGCGGCGGGCTGCCCCGGTTCAACCACTAGAAATTGCTTTACTTCGCGCCGCTGACGTTCCACGGCATCCGCCTCCCGCTTCTGGATCGCATCGTGCAATTCGAACTCGCGCCTGGCCTTGGCCGTCTCGCCGGTGCGGTCATAGGCCACGCCCAGCCGGTAGTGCGCTTCGCTCAACTCCGGATTGGCCTCGATCGCCTTGGCATAAAAACCGATCGCCTTCTCAAGATTGCGCTGAGCAGCGGAGAGAATTCCCAGTTGCAAATACGCGTCGGCGCATTTGGAATCGACCGTCACGGCCTTGGTCAGCAGAGCTTCCGCATCTTTCCTGGCCTGCTCGTCCGGCGCCTGCTCTTGCTGCTTCAGGATCGCCATCGCGTAAAGATAATTGGCCAGCGAACTTGCCGGCTGCCGCTCCGCAAACCGCGCCAGCTTTCGCTCAATGCACGCCAGTGGGTTGGGCGCGGCCATCTCGATCTTCCCCATGAAGAGGTAGGGCGCCGTATCCGCGGGATTCAAGTCGGAGGCGTCGCACAGCCTCTGCGCCGCTTCGTCGTAGCGGGCGCTGGCAAAAAGAGCCGTACCTAGCGCGGTCAACATGCGCGCCGATTGCGGATAGCTTTCCGCGCCCTTTTGAAACACCGCAAGCGCCTGCCAGACGGCACGATGGAGAAGCAGTTCCGAACCCCACTCGAAATAGTTCTGCTCGCTCGCATCGAGGCGGGCCGCTTGCTCGAATTCATGAACGGCAGCCAGAGGATCGCCCCGTTTCTCGTACTCTTCGCCAGCCGCCCGATGCCCATCCGCGGCCGCGCGCGGACCGGCATTCGATGCGGGGCGCTCAGCGCCGCCCGCTGCCGCATCCCCCGGCTTGAGGGTGAGCGTTGCGCGCGCCAGGTCTTCACTGGTGCGCAAACTGGAATCCGATCCATGCCCGCCCACGGCCGTCCAATCGGTCACTCCCGCAATGGTGAAATTCGGCGTGTCGGCAAATTCCATCGCCGGTCCCGAAGACGAGCGAGTCGCGCCGGCGGCGCCGGGCGCTTCATCGGAATCCGCTAAAACCAGGTTCGCCTGCTGTGGGCCGCCCTGCGGTGAGGGGATCGCGACGGAAACGCGGCTGCGCTGCCCCTGCTTTTCCGCGGTGAGCGTATAACTTCCAGCGCGGAGATCCAGGAAAGAGAAACCGCCCGCCGCATCCGATTTCGTCTCCTCGACTCCGGAAACTGTCGCCTCTTCCAGCCGCACCGTTGCATCCGCAACCGCCTTGCCCGCCCGGTCCAGAACCCTGCCATGAATCGCGAACCCGGCGGAGCGTTGCGGCGAACCTTGCTGCGCCGCCCGCGCCGGCATCGACAGGCTCGTCAGCACGGCAATCGCTCCCAAAACGCCCGCAAGCCTGCGGCCGGTCCCGGATGCAGAGGATCGCCGCACTAAGTGGGAGTTACGCGCGATGAACTCCTGCGCTTCCACCCTGGGACCTTCGTCTTGTCGCCGCTTCATCCTTGCAATCTGCATCCGCGCCCTCAAAATGACAGCCTCATTCTACAACCGCGGTGATGCGGCGAAAACTCGGCGCCGCGGCCGAAATGCGGCCTGAGACGGTCACGGCTTGGGCGTCGCCGCCGCCGCTACGGGCTTTGCGCTTTGCGTCTGAGCTGGCTCGTCGATGGTCACCTGCTGGTCCCCCTTCACGTCGGTCAAGATCTGCTGGATGCCGCTGGGCCAGCGAATCTCGATGCGCTGAATGCTCACCGCGGCGCCCAGGCCAAAGTGCAGCCGCGGATCGCTGGACGAAAGATAGCCGCTCGAGGTCGTGACCGTGCCCCACTGGTCTCCCAGCGCGGTCGAAATCTTCACCTGGGCGCCGATCCCATCGCGATTGCTCTTGTGCCCGATCAGGCGCAGCGTGATCCAGTGGTTCTTGGTCTCGGTCATGTTCAGCAGCACGTGCGCGGGGCCGCCATTGGTCGAGACCACCGCATCGATGCGGCCGTCGTTATTGATGTCGCCGATGGCCATGCCCCGCCCGACCCAGGCCTCGTGAAAAATCTCCGAAGAAACTCCAGAGACATCCACAAACTTCTTGCCCGTGTTGCGCACCAGCATCATCGGCTCTTTGTAGCGCAGTTGCGGAAACATCGTCTCGATCGTATCCAGATCGTGCCCTTGCGCAATCAGCAAATCCTTCCAGCCGTCGTTGTCATAATCGACAAAGCGCAGGCTCCAGCCGGAGTGAAGGCGGCTCATGGCGCCCAGTCCCGCCGAGAAACTTGCGTAATTGAAGGTCCCGTCTCCGGCATTCTGATAGAGCGCATAACGCTGGTTGGCCAGATCGGTAATCACCAGGTCGGGCCAGCCGTCGTTGTTATAGTCGGCAAAGTCCACGCCCATGCCGGCATAGGTCTTTCCCTCCGCATTGACCGCCACTCCGCTCTCCAGTCCGACCTCTTCGAAGGTTCCATCCTTCTTTTGGTGAAAGAGAAATTCCTGCATGGAGTCGTTGGCGACGAGCAGATCGATGCGCCCGTCCTGATCGTAGTCCGCGATGGCGATGCCCAGCGCCTTGGCGGGTTTGTCCAGCCCCAGTTTGTGCGAAACCTCGGTGAAATGGCCGTTGCCGTCGTTGTGATAGACGAGCATCGAGATGGGCTGAAAGACATCCGGGTGGCAATAGAGCCGGTAGCCCTCGCGATGCTCGCCGCACCATTGATCGTTCCAGTCCCACTCCACGTAGCGATCCACAACCAGATCGAGAAGTCCGTCGTTGTCCAGATCCACCCAGGCCGCGGAACTCGACCAGCCGCTGCCGCCCACGTCGGCCTTCTCCGTCACGTCGGTAAACGTGCAGTTGCCGTTGTTGTGATACAAGTGGTTGCCGCCGTAGCCGGTCACATACAGGTCTTCGTAGCCGTCGTTGTCGTAGTCGCCGACAGCCACGCCCATGCCATAGCCGACGCCTTGCACTCCCGCCTTTTCCGTGATGTCCTCAAAGGTTCCATCGGGCTTCTGATGATACAGGCGATTCCAATACTCCGGGCCGGTCTTCTGAGGAATGAATCCCTTCGGCGTAGGGTCGGTGAAGGGCGCGCCGTTCACAAAAAAGATATCCAGGCGGCCGTCGTTGTCGCAATCGAAGAGCGCCACGCCGGAACCCATGGTTTCAATAAGGTACTTGCGCGAGGTATGCGGAGCCTGATGAAGAAACTTGATTCCCAGCTTCTCCGTCGCATCGACAAAGCGCCCCGGCACGAGTTCGGAGGCATCCGCCGCCGGCGTGCTGGATGGGCCGCTGGCAGCGATTTGAGCATGACAGGGAACAGCCATCCCCATCGCCAGCAAGACCGCCAGCAAGCCCTTCCGTTCCCTTCCAGTCACCCTGTCGGCTGGCATCGATTCGGCATCTCCATCATCCGGACAGCAATCGTTTCACAGCTGGCACAAAGCTCTTACATCGTGGGCGGAAACCGGTATCCCAGTGCACGTCCAGTATATGAGGCAATGGGTATTTACTTGACGCCGCCAGATACAACAGGTCGTGGTTTATACGCGGGGTCAGCGAGGAGCCGTGTTGCGCTCGAACCATAACCCGAGTTGCTCCTCGGAGATCTCGCCCGCCGCCAGGCTCCAGAAGGTGAGAACACGATCCTCCTTCGTCGCAGTCACTTCGAGACCGTTCAACTTCAGAAAGGTGAGGGAAACGGTGAATGCGGTGCGTTTATTACCATCCACAAAGGGACGATTGGCGACAATTCTCTTGGCGTAAGCGGCCGCAAACTTTGCTATTGAAACGTCTTGCTCAGAGTATGCGAAGAGATTCTTGGACCACGCCAAGGCAGATTCCAACTGCCCAAGGTCGCGCACGCCTTCCGGGCCGCCGTGGAGCATCAGCGTTTCCTCGTGCATCCTCAGGACAACGTCCTGCCTGATCCAGACCGGCTCTTTCATTCGGCGAGGCTCTGCAGAACGTCCCGGTTTTCGCGCATCACCTCGCGCGCCGCCTCCATCTGGGTAGCGAATTCCGTATCGAACGGAAGCAGGCGAATGCCTTGGGAACCCTCGGTAATGTAGAGCGTATCGCCCTTCTGAACATTGAGCCGCGCCAGCGTCTCCTTGGGCAGAATGATGCCTGCCGAGTTGCCGATGGCGATGATTTTGGCGGTCGTAGCCATGGAGAGCCTCCTGTTTTGTTCTTTGTTATAACATAAGTTATAACAAAGAAATCCCGCGAAAGACTGTCCGATCGATTGGCTCAACAAGCCGTGCTGGTCGGCCTCTCCCATTTGCAACCTTAATCAAAACCACAACCTGTTGGATCGGGCGGCATCAAGTAAATGCCCATCTTAGGCGATCCACGCGCGCAGCGCATCGCCCAGGCGGGCGGCAGAAACCGGCTCGGCCTCGTGCCCCAGCGCAAACTCCGGCGGCGCCACCACATAGGCTTGGGAAAGGCTCTCCGCCAGGCAGACGCAAACCGTCCCACGCTGATACTCCGGGTAGCGGTAGGCGGCCAGCCACACGTAAAGCGCCAGCATCTGCGCATCCACGGCGCTGCCCGGCAAGTCATCCACGGCGGGCAGCGGATTCACCTGGTCCGGGTTATCGAAGACGGCGACGCCGGTAAATGGCTTGGGCTTGCTGCGCACCCCGAATTGCGCCGCCAGGCAAGAAGGCCGCGCGCGGCGGAAGGCCTCCGAGGCGCCCCACTCCACAAAGGAGTTGCCAAAGATCACGGCGCCGTTTCCGGTCAGATACAACGAGCGCAAAAACTCCCGGACGGCCGGGTTGGCAGCCACCTCGGCGGGACACCACGGCCCCACATCCACCTTGCGCAAACGGTCGAAGACCGCGTCCGCATCGGCCAGGTCCTTGCGCATCGTATTCATCTCGTGCGAAAAACTCTGCCGGTAACGATCGAGCCGCGCATAACTCAGCAGGATCGCTCCTGCCGCGTCCGTAGCGGCAGGCTGCCGCGCCAGAACCGCATCCACCAGGCTCTTTCCCGCATCGAGCACCCATGTATCGGCGGGTGCGGCCTGGTCGCGCTTCCGGGCGGCCTCCAGCACTCCAGCGGAACGCCCTCCCGCCCCATCCGGAATGCCCGTGAGCAGAAGCTCCAGGACGCTGTCACGCTGACCGGCCGGCGCAAGATCGAGCTTCACCGTTCGCCCCATTCCCTGCCATCGGCCCCAGGCGTTGGCCGCATCCAACGGCAGAGGCTCGGGAATATCCAGAAGAACCAGTCGATTGCGCGTCCCGGCTGCGGCGCCGCCGGCCTTCAGCGCGTCTTCGTCCGCCGCGTCGAAGACCGCCTGCACCGCCCGCCGCCACTCCTGGAAATACGGGGAACTCGCCAGTTGCGAAGAGTTCAATATGGTCTGTTCGGTGGTCGAAAACTCCCAGTGGCGCACTCCCATCTTCTCTTCCAGATCGTTCACTTCGCGAAAAAGCGCCGCGGACTGCTCCGGGGTAAGGCGGGCCACGAAAAGCAGAAGCCTCTCCACCGACTGCCGTTCGTTGGGGAAGAGATGATCCCACTGGTTGAGCTGCTGGTTGACAAAGGGCAGAAACGTCAGCGGAAGGCGCTTGAGCAGGCCCTTGCTCAAGGCATCCTGCAAATTCTGCGGCAACGTATCCTGGACCTTCATCCTTCCCTTCCCTGCGCCGGTGCATGACTGGCGCGGCCTTTGCCCCATCCTCTAACCGCGAAACTCCTTCAACCTGGCTCCCAGCGACTCCACGAGCGGACAGCCAAGGATCTCCGCCAGCGTGGGGCACACATCGATGTGGCGTATCGGGCGCTCCACGATTTGCGGCTTATCCACGGCCGCGCCCAGCGTCATCATCCACGTGTCCCTGGTTGAATCCGAGTTGGCGCGATGATTGAAAAAGCCGTTGGTCGTCGAGCCGTCCGGGTCCCGGCCAAACTCGGGCAGAATCACCATCGTCGTCTTCCCCCGGTACTCGGGATTTGCTTCGATCTCTTGCCATAGCTGGTAGCTCAGGCGGTCGGCCGAGCGGATGCCCGACAGATGGAGCGCATACGATCCGAAGTGCGCCGCTTCCACGTCCGAGAAAACCACCACCAGCACGCGCGGCGCAAACTTGCGCATCACTTCCCGGCTCATGAAAAAGGTGAGTTCGTCGCCCGAGGTTGGGCCGCCGCCGTGCACAAAGTTGGCGATGGCCGCCTGGATGGCGCCGCGCACGCGCGGATCGAGCCGGTCGGCGGCGTCAAAGACATTCCAGCCCAGCCCTTCGTAGTTGCTGCCCTCCATCGCGCTCTCCAGCTCGGCCTCCACCTTGCTGCGATCCGCCATGTTGGCCGTCCGTCCCTCGCGCAGCGCGCCCACCACTGCCTGCAGCATGAGCTGCTTGGGAAACACCACGTTGGCGCCATACGCGGGACCGTAATTCGTGTCGGAACTGGCGCCGATCAGGCTGGTGAGTGCCTTGTTGCTGGCCACAACCCAGGTGTCGCTGCGATCCGCCCTCAATCCCTTGCGGAATTGCTCGAAGAGCGTCGGCGTGGTGGGAGCGAGTTTGCCCCAATCGTCCACCCGCTGCCAGTTGCCGGTCAAAATGCTCGAGATCGCATTGAAGTGCGCGGTCACGCCCTCGTTGCGCGCGTGATGGTAGAAGAGCGATTGGGGAAGCAGATCCGCCGAGAGATGCGGAATGTTCACCAGCCCCTCGCGCGAAAACGTCTCGTCGCGGCGCACCCCGCCGATCACTGCCACCACGACCTTGTGGCCCGAGCCGGCTTGCGCTCCCTGCTGCGCGCGCGATTGCGGCAGAATGAGACCGGCCGCAAGCAATCCCGCCGCGCGCAGAAAGCTCCGCCTGGAACTGTCCGTCAGGAATTCGGCATCGCCAAACCCGGCGCCCATCTCGGCGGCAGGGCAAACTCCGCTCTCCATAAGCGAACCTCGCGAGGAACTTCCCTTCCACCGTCCAGCCGCGCCCGGCAGGTTCCGGATCAGGACTGGCCAAATTCTATGCGCGGCGTCCGCGCGTATCAATCCAGCGCGTATCCATATCGACGCGCCGCCGCACATTGCGCGCGCGTCATGGTTTGGCCGAAGGCGTGCTCTTCGACGAATAGACGAATTGCCTCACCTCCGCCCTGGCCTTGTCTTCCTCCGCCATATGTTGCGCCCGCAACTTCTGATACACGGCAAATTCGCTCTGCGCCTTCTCCTTTTGCCCCAGGTGAACGTAATCCGTTCCCAGCCGGTAATGCGCGTCGGGAAGATTCGCGTCCAGTTCCAGCGCACGCTCGTACTCTGGCACCGATTTTTCATACGCATGTTGGTCGGCGTAAAGGTTGCCCAACTGCATGTGCGCTTCTGCCAGTTTCCCATCCAGCGCGATGGCCTTCTTCAGCAGGGACTCCACCGTCTGCAGGTCGGGGCTGGCGTCCTCGGCCCGCTTTCCCTTCCACAAACTCATCGCATAGTAGCACTGGGCCAGGGCATTGGCGGGCTCCAGTTCCGCATATCGCTTGAATCGCTCGATTGCCTCGTCCGCCTGATTGGGAGAGTTGTCGTAGGCCCTGGAGAGGAAAAGATAACAACGGGCATCGCTGGGACTCAGATCGGCCGCCCGCAACAGAGCCTTCACCGCCTCGTCGTACAACCCGCGCGCATAGAGCGCCATACCCAATCCAATCGCAAGCCGGGGGGAATCCGGATAACGGCGGATCGCTTCGCGGAAGACATCGATGGCCGGTTCGTAGGTCCTGTGCAGCAGCAGCTCGCTTCCCCAATCGAAGAGATTGTCCTCGCTCGGGTCCATGTGCGCGGCCATCTGAAATTCCTTCGCCGCCCCCACTGAGTTTTTGTCTTTCTCTTCGATCTGGCCCAGCAGGTCGTGCAGTTCTCCGGCGTTCTTTTTCTTGAGTAGGCTCTGGACGGTCAACCGGGCTTCGCTGAGCCGGCCGGTAAGGAACTCGGCCATGGCCAGATCGTAGCCATTGTCGTACGAGGAGGGATTGATGCGCTGCGCCCGCTCCAGAAAAGGACGCGCCTCGGCGATCTTGCCCGACTGAATATAGAACTCGCCCAGATTGTGATTGGCGTCGAAGTTCCGCGGCTCCAGCTCGAGCGCCATGCGGAACTGCTCCCCGGCCTGTTCTGTGTCTCCCGCGCGGCTGAGGCTTGCCGCCAGGTTTTCTCGCGCCGGCCCCGAATCCGGCTTCAATTGGACCGCCGCCTTCAACTGCTCGATGGCTTTCGCATCCTGCGCAAGCGAACCGTAGACCAGCCCCAGCAGTTCGTGAACTTCAAAGCTGCTCGAGGCGCGGGGCAAAAGTGCTTCCAGTTGAGCCGCCGCCTCGGCAAACCGCCCGGCCTTGTACTGCGCCACCGCCGCCTGAAACTCGCCCTCCAGCTTCTGCTTCTGGACCTCCTCGGCTGTCGCGAAGGCCGCGCACAACAGAAGCGGAAAGAGAATCGCCAGCCAACACCGCAGCCCCTTGCTCACCATGCCCCCATCTTCGCCGCGCCATCCGTCGCGCGCAGAAAAAACCCCGGGAAGGCGCCCAACAGGCTGCCTTCCCGGGGCGTTCTCATTCTAGCTCAGTAGAACAACTTCAGAGCGAACTGAATCTGTCGCGGATCGTACGGATTGTCGCGCGTCGATCCAATTTCTCCGAAGGTGTTGCTGGTGAAGTTTGTCGAGCCGCCAATCGACACGACGCCATTGCCGCCGAATCCAGGAGCATTGAAATTCGGATGGTTGAGAATGTTGAAGAACTCCGCCCTGAACTGCAGCGAAATTCTCTCGTTCATCTGGATAGCCTTGAAGGTCGAGAAGTCCAGGCGATGGAAGCCAGGCGTTACCGTCTGTCCGGGCCTGTCGCCCAACGCCGCGGAGCCAGTCAAATTGACACATCCGGCCGGCACCCCGGGATTCCCCACCTCGCAGGGTTGCTGGAAGGCGGCCGGGTTCCCAAACCAACTCTGAACTCCGTTCGCATCCTTGTGCAGGCCAAGCTTCTGGCTCTGCCCCGCAACCTTCACGGCGTTGCAGCCCAATCCGGCCGCCGTCCCGTTCGGGCAGCCGATGTTAAGAGGCTGTCCGCCCTGCAGCGTGACGATCCAGTTCGTGGACCACCCGCCAAAGACGGCATTGGTGACCTTCCCGGTGTTCAGGTAGGGCTTGTCTTTGCCGAATGGGAGTTGATACCCGCCGCTGAAGTGCAAAACCTGGCGAATGTTGAAGTCCGCCAGCCCCCTGTCGAAACTGGGGCCCAGACCGGGCACGGAAGGCGCTCTGAAGCCGCCCGTATTGCCGCCGTTCAACAGATCGCCGGCATCCGACAGCGTCTTCGAGAAGGTGTAGGCGAGCAGGTAAGTCAGGCCGTTCCCGAACTGCTGTTCGAGCTTGGCCTGCAAGCCGTTGTAGTCGCTGGTTCCAATCGTCGTCTGATAACTCATGCCGTGCGAGAAATCGGGCCACGGAACCGCATTTGTGGTGCTTGCGTTGTAGGCCAGAATCTGGCTCACGTTGTTGGTGCCCAGACCCACCTGTAGATCGTCGCCATGCGTGAAGACATACGAGGCGGTCGCCGACAGCGTGTGCGTGAGCGAATACTGGAGTGTGAAGTTCGCGCTCAGCGTGCGCGGGGTTTGCCAGTTGAACTGCGCTCCCTCTAGCCCCAACCCCTCCGCGTTGACAATGGCGGGCGTCAACGCAACGCAGGAGAGGCCGGCGTCGATGGTCGCGGTAAAGCCCGGACCCGCCGTCGCGCATCCGGCCCACGGCGTGTTGTAACTGATCGGCGATACGCCCTGCAGCCCGTTGGGACTTCCAGCGGGCACCTCGGAGGTGTACGTCAAGTTGTACACAAAGGGATAATTCTCGCCGATGTTGGGCGAGTATCCCTGGTTCTCAAACGAGTTGTAGAAGATGCCAAATCCGCCGCGCGCCACCAGCTTTCGATTGAACTGATAGGCGAAGCCCACGCGCGGGGCAAAGTTGGCCTTCTGGTTTCGCACCAGTCCCCGCCCGTACTCGTCGGTCAGCTCCAGCTTGATCCCGTCCTTGGCCAGCAGATCCACAAATCCGTCCCCGTTCAGGGCCGGAGTGTTGGCGGTGGAAGACAAGGTTCTGTTGTCCTTGCCCTTGGCCGGAATCAGGTAGGTGGGCGTGCCGCCGTTCAGCGCGCTCGGCACAAAGTTGGCTTGGCCGCCGTTGGTCTCCTGGATCGGCCCGAAGTAATCCCAGCGCAAACCGAGATTCACGGTCAGCTTGGAAGTGACCTTCCAGTCGTCCTGCAGATACAGCGCGAAGTACTTCTTGTAGTCGTAGGTGGTGTTGATGTTGGAAGCGTTGATCGAGTCGGAGCCGCCCGAATAATTCACTCCATTCGGAACCGTCGCCGCTTCGGGAGTCAGCAGGAACTGCGCGCGGCCCAGGTTGCCGCTCGTCGATGTCGGCACATCCACATAGGTGCCGTTGAAGTCGAAGTTGCCGCGCGAATACGCCGGCTGCAGCGTGTCGAATTTGATGAGCTGCGACTCAATGCCCATCTTGAAGCTGTGCTTGCCCCAGATGCGGGTAAAATCGTCGGTGAGCTGGAGCGTCTGGCTGATTTCGTCCGAGGGCAGAAAGCCGTTGCTGCCCAGGGTGGCCAATCCGCCGATGTCGATTTCAGGAAGGCCGCCGTTTTCCGCCACCTGCTGGATGCCCTGGATTCCGTATTGCGACGGAATGTTCATCACGCTGCCTTCCGGCCCGAATCGCGTGGTGTGCAGGTGGTTGAAGCCCACGCGCCCCACGTTGATCGTGTTCGGATTGAAGACGTGCGTCCACGCGCCGGCAGACTGATTGGAGTGTGCGGTCTGAATGCCCTGCTGGAAGGCGCCGCCATCCGCGATGCCGCCAAAGATGCCCGGAATGTACTGCGGGTCATCCACGTAGCTGAAGCGGTAAAAGACTTGGTCCTTCTCGCTGGGGTTGAAGTCCGCGCGGATATCGTACGCGTTGCGATGCTCGAAGAGGTTGGGGCTGTTTCCATAGTTCGAAAACAGGTTCGACGTGCTGGTCGGCGACGGATAGAGCTGCAGCAGCGCCACCGAGTTCTGATCGAGCCGCGCCTTGGGAATTTGATTGAGCCCCGGGCACGCGGCAAGCGATGGCGCCGTTTGCCCTGCCCCGGAGCAGGTGTTGTAGCCAAACGGATCGCGAACATACCCGGTTGTGGTTGCCTTGATCATGGTCACCGGATCGACCGTTCCCGCCGTGACCGCGCGTGTTGTCGCTGGATCCATCACCGTGCCTTGCGGAATCGCCCGGCCCAGGTCGTCCGTCTGGGGAGCCGAGCTGGACTGCGCCGTAATCAGGTCGGTGAAATTGGTGTAACCGCTGTTGGCTTCCAGCGAGCTGGGCACGCCGCCCGTTGCGACCGAACCCTGCACGCGGCGCAGGCCTTCGTAATCGCCAAAGATGAAGATCTTGTTCTTGACGATCGGCCCGCCCGCGGCCACGCCAAACTGATTCAGTTGCAGCGCGCCTTTGGAAATGTGCTGGAAGTCCTCGAACCAATCCGCGGCATCGAGGACGCGGTTGCGGAGGAACTCCCACGCCGCGCCATGAAAGTTGTTGGTTCCCGATTTAATGGAAGCGTTCAGAACTGCGCCAGCGGAGCGGCCCAGTTCGGCGCTGAAGTCCGCCGTCTGCACCTTGAATTCCTGGATGGCGTCCACCGGAGGCAGGACGATGAAGTTGGTTCCGTTCAGGAAGTCGACGGTGTCGGAGTTGTTGTCAATGCCGTCCAGCAGATAGTTGTTCTGCGCCGGACGCAGGCCATTGGCGGAAAAGGCACCCGAGGCCGCATTGCCGCGCGTGTCGGCTTGCGGCGTCTGCATGCCGGCGCCAAGCTGGGCGAGGAAGGTAAAGTTGCGCCCGTTCAGAGGCAGGCTGTTGACTTCCTGTTCGCTGACCACCTGGCCGACCGACGCTTCCTCGGTCTGCATCAGCGGCGGCGCCGTGGTCACCTCGACCGTCTCGGTCGCGGCGCCCGGCTTGAGTTGAATGTTGACCAGCAGGGTCTGCGCAACGTTGACCGTCAGATTCTCCTGGGTCGTCTTGGCAAAGCCCTTGGCCGTGGCCGAGACCGTATAGTGCCCGATTCTGACCGGCGAAAAGGTGTATACGCCGCTGTTGTTCGTTCTCGTCTGCAGGGTTATGCCCTGGTCTGTATTCAAGAGGGTCACCTGGGCGTAGGTCACAACGGCGCCCGAGGCATCCTGAACGGTTCCGGTAATTGTGCCTTCGTCAACCTGGCCAAATGCATGGGGACTTTGGACCAGAAGGAAGCAAAAACATGTGAGGGTCAGGAAGCCAATCTGCCTGAACCATCTAACGGCATTGCGATCAAGGCCCATCCGAATATCCTCCATTGTTCTTCCTGCATGGCCATGGCCCTGAAGGGGAAAAATGGCCACGCTTGCCTGGTTCTGTAACCGTTTTCAGATGGTCCCGTAAACGGTTACAACTATGTGCCGGCCAGCCTAGTACAATCGCTTTTCGTTTGTCAACCAAAAGTTGGAGATTTTAATGGATCGCTCCAGCCAGCCCCTTGAAGCCCGACCCGCCCTCCCGCTCTTTCTGCAGTCCAATCCGTAACACGCTCAAAATACATATGTTATGGGATGACTCTCCGCCAGTTCCGCGATCCAATCCCCGCCGCGCACCGATTTCATTTCCCCTTTTCCGCCTCGGTCCGCTCTCTTCCGGCCCAATTTGGGCCCGGTCTCTGCTTGGTGCTATCCTGCGTTCACCTTGCCGGCTTCATGGATACCCCGATGATGTCGCGTCACAAAAGCGATCGCCCCCCTCTCTCCCGGCGAACACTCCTCAAAGGCATGGGCCTGGCGCCCCTGTTGCTTCGTCCCTCGCCCCTGCTGGGCTCCCCGCATTTTTTCGCGGCGCCGCCCCTCCCGGACGCGAGCCCCGCCTTTCCCTTCGCCGACCTCCGCTTGACGCCCCGCTATCCGGCACAATCGCCTCTGGCCGATGTGCTCCGCCTCGTCGCTCCAGGCTCGGACGAGTACATCGCCGAGAAATACGCCGTTGAAATCGAGCAACTGCTCGGCCAGTGGGGCCAGGCTCTCCAGGCCTCCTCCCCGGGCCTCGCCGATCTGGCCAAACTGCTCTCCCCTTCGCTCGTGGCCGTCTCCCTGGCTCCGTCCGAACAGACCACGGTGCGTTCCGGAAACGGAATCGAGATCGTAAAAAGACACTTCTCCGCCGCTGCCGCCGCCGGACGTGAAGAGTTTCTCCGCCAAATCCAGAGCTGGCTGGCGGAAGTCGCGCGCATCGAGACTGCGGAATTCGAAGTCTTCGCCATCGAGCAGATTCCCGGTTCTACGCTGGCGGTTCGGCTGGAGATTCGCTACGACCTCGTTGCCCGCCGCAAGGATGAGCGGCGCGAGGAGCGGGTCGGCTCCTGGCGCACCGAGTGGTCGCGCCAGGAAGCCGATGAGTGGAAGGCGCGCCGTTGGGAGCCCCGCGATGAGACCCTGAGCATCGTGCGCGGGCCGGCCTTTCTCGATGTCGCTCCCCAGGCTCTCGGCGGAACCGAATCCTACGCGAAGCAGATGCTCCGCGGCGCCGATGACTGGCGCACCTCCCTCGATGGCGCGATCGGAGTCGATGTCTACGGCAACAACGGCGTGGCCGCGGGCGACTTCGACAACGACGGCTTCGACGATTTCTACGTCTGCCAGCCGGCGGGACTGCCCAACCGCCTCTATCGCAACCGCGGCGATGGAACCTTTGAGGATGTGACGGAGAAAGCCGGTGTCGGCGTCCTCGACAACACCGCGTGCGCCCTCTTCGCCGACTTCGACAACCGGGGGCGCCAGGACCTGCTGGTGGTTTGCGGCACCGGCCCTCTGCTCTTTCTCAATCAAGGCGACGGGACCTTCCGCATCAAGCGCGACGCCTTCAAATTCGCGCGCCCTCCGCAGGGAACCTTCACCCATGCGGCCATCGCCGACTACGATCGCGACGGCCGCCTCGATATCTATTTCTGCATGTATATGTACTACCTGGGGCTGGACCAGTATCACTATCCAATCCCTTATTACGACGCCCGCAACGGCCCGCCCAACTGCCTCTTCCACAACGAAGGGAACGGAACCTTTGTCGAGAAGACCGAAGAGGCCGGGCTGAACGCGGACAACGACCGCTATAGCTTCGCCTGCTCCTGGGGCGACTCGAATGGCAACGGATTGCAGGACCTTTTCGTCGCCAACGATTTTGGCAGCTCGCAGCTTTACCGCAACAACGGCGATGGCACCTTTGCCGTTGTCTCGCGCCAGTCCCACGTCGAGGACGTGGGCGCCGGAATGAGCTGCTGCTGGTCCGACTTCGACAACGACGGGCGCCAGGATATTTACGTCCCCAGCATGTGGGAGGCGGCCGGACAAAGGGTTTCAGGCCAGAAGCAGTTTCACGAAAAGGCCCCCGAAAATATCCGCGAACTCTACCAGCGCCACGCGCGAGGCAATGCGCTCTATCGAAACCAGGGAGACGGAACCTTCAAGAACATCGGCCGGCAAGCCGGCGTGGAGATGGGCCGCTGGAGCTGGTCGTCCGATTTCTGGGACTTCGATCACGACGGCTACCCCGATCTCTATATCGCGAACGGCTACCTCTCGGGGCTGGACCGGACCGATCTGGCCAGCTTCTTCTGGCGGCAGGTGGTGGCCAAATCCTCCGAGGACGCAACGCCCGCGCTGGCCTATGAGCATGGGTGGAACGCCATCAACGAACTGGTCCGCTCCGATCGCACCTGGCATGGGTATGCGAGAAACGTGCTCTTCGCCAACAACCGCGACGGCACGTTTTCAGAGATTTCCGGGCCCGCGGGGCTGGACTTCCTCGAAGACAGCCGCGCCTTTGCTCTCGCCGACATCGACCAGGACGGGCGCCTGGAGGTGATCCTCAAAAACCGCAATGCTCCGCAACTGCGCATCTTGCACAACGCCATGCAGGACCTCGGCGACTCCATCGCCTTCCGCCTGCGCGGGCGCAAAAGCAACCGCGACGCCATCGGAACCGCGGTCGCCGTACAGGCCGGGGACCTGCGCCAGACAAAGTATCTGCAGGCCGGTTCGGGCTTCCTCTCCCAGCACTCCAAGGAACTCTTCTTCGGACTGGGAAAGCCCCAGGGAACCGTCCGCGCCACCGTCCGCTGGCCCAGCGGCCTCACCCAGGAGTTTGCCGATCTCCCCGTCAACCATCGCATCGAGATCGAGGAAGGCGCTGCTGCCTTTGCCGCCAGGCCCTTCGCGCCCCCAACCCCCGCCTACGCGCGGGCGGGAACGCAGCCGGCCCTGGAACCGCTCCCTTCCCAGGTCGAAACCTGGCTCATCGATCCCTTGAAGGCGCCGGCGTTTTCGCTGCCCGACCTGGCTGGCAACCCGCGCCAACTGCGCTCCTTCCAGGGCGGCCTGGCGCTGCTCTACTTCTGGTCGGCGGCCTCGCCGCTCTGCCGCGACCAGTTGAAGCGCCTCGACCGGCGCCGCGCGGCGCTCTCCGCAAGCCATCTGCAAGTGCTCGCCGTAAACGTTGACACCGCGGCCGACGCACCGGCGGCGCGCTCCTTCGCCACGCAGCAGAAGTTCTCCTTTCCCGTCCTTTTTTCCACCGAGGAGATCTCCGGAATCTATAACATTACCTACCGCCACCTCTTCGACCGGCGCCGGGATCTCGGCATCCCGGTTTTCTTCCTGCTGGACAAGCAGGGCATGGTCGTCAAGGTCTATCAGGGACCGCTCGATCTCCGCCACCTGGCGGAAGATGCAGCCTCTCTGCCCGGCACGCCCGCGGAACGCATGAAAAAGGCGATTCCCTTCGCCGGCGACCTTTACCAGGGTCCCTTTCAGCGCAATGACTTCACCTATGGCGTCGCCTTCTTCCAGCACGGCTATCTGGAGCAGGCGGCGGAGTCCTTTCTCGAGGTGGTCGCAGCCAAGCCCGACGATCCCGACGCATATTACAATCTGGGCACGCTCAGCCTGCGAAGAAACGACTTTCCCCAGGCGCGCCTCTATCTCGAACAGACCTTGAAACTGCGCCCGAACCATCCCGAGGCATGGAACAATCTGGGCATGATGGCAGCCCAGCAAGGCCATCCCGACGAAGCAATCCAGGACTTCCGCCAATCCCTGCAACTCAGGCCGGGATATGCCATCGCGCTGCTCAATCTGGGCAATGTCTACAGGCGGCAGCGGGATTTTGCCAAGGCAGGGGAGTCCCTGACTCGCGCTCTTCAGATTCAACCCGACGATCCCGAAATCAGTTATAGCCTCGGAATGCTCTACGCCCAGCAAAACCAGATGCAGAGCGCTGCGGAGTACCTGCAAAAAGCCGTCGAGCTGCGCCCCGACTATCCCGAGGCCTGGAACAACCTGGGCGTGCTCTACGTGCGCGCGCAGGATTACTCCAAGGCCGAGGAGCAGTTCAGAAACTGCATCCGCCTTGTGCCCGGCTTCGACCAGTCCTATCTCAACCTCGCCCGTCTTTACGCCATGCGGAGTAACAAGGAAAAGGCCCGGGAAGTCTTGCGGGAATTACTGCGTATTCAGCCTGGGAACCGGGACGCCGTGCAAGCCATGGAGATGTTACAATGATCGCCGCGATGGGCGATCGAAAGAGAGAAGCGATGGGCAATCGAACCTCGTTTCAGCACCGGATCGGAGTCGTCATGCAACGCTCGCAAGCTGGACGCATTCTTACCCTCCTGCTGCTTGCCAGCCTCTGTCGGGCGCCCGCCCAGCAGCAGCCGTCGAAGATATCCCCGAGCTTTCCTCAGGTGCAGGCCCTGGTGCAGCAAGGCCGCCTGCAAGAAGCCAGAAGCGCCATGCAGGAAGAACTCCAGCGGAATCCAGCCAGCGTGGACGGTTATAACCTGCTGGGAATTATCGAGAGCGACTTGCAAGACGGCTCGAGCGCTCTCGCCGCCTTCCAGAAGGCCTTGCAACTGGCTCCCGCTTCAACCAAGACGCACAATAACTTGGGCAACCTCTATATCGCCCAGCAGAAACCCGACCTGGCGGAGAAGGAATTCCGCACCGTTCTCCGCCTCGACCCGGCGAATCGCGACGGAAACTATAACCTGGGCGTGCTGCTCATGGCCAAAGGTTCGCCCGCCGCCGCCATTCCCTGCTTTGAGCGCGTACGCCCGGCCAACGTCGCCACGCGCTTCAATCTCATCCGCGCTCTCCTCCAGAGCAAGCGAACTCCGGAAGCCTTGCGGATGGCCGCGCAAGTTTCCTCCGAAAACAAGAGCGACGTCCAGGTTCATTTCTCTCTGGGCGTACTGCTGGCCTCTGAAAAGCAGTTGAAGCCCGCCGAGCTCGAACTGGAAAAAGCCGATGCCCTGCAGCCAGGAACCTTCGAGATTCTTTACAACCTCGGACAGGCTTCTCTTCTGAATGGCGAATCCGCCAAGGCGGAGCTGGAGCTTGACCGGGCGCTCAAATTGAAGCCTGACTCGCCCGATACTCTCTACCTGCTGGCGCAGGCATACGCAAACGAGTCGCGGGCCTTGGATGCTCTCGATCTTCTGGTCCGCGCGCGCAAATTGGCTCCGGACAATGTGGATATTCTCTTCCTGATGGCCCAGATCGGCATCTCGCAGCACTATTACGAGGATGCGGCGCCGCTCCTGGAGGCCGGCCTTCAACTCGCTCCGCGGCGCAACGATCTGCGCGCTGCGCTGGGCGAGAGTTATTTCCGATCCGGCAAGGTCGAAAAAGCCATCGAGGAGTACAACCAGCTCATCGCGGTTCAGCCTTCGGCGCGATCGTACCTCTTCCTGGGCCTCTCCTACACCCATCTCGGACGCTTCGACGAGGCCAGGCAGGCGTTTCAAAACGGACTCAAGATCGACCCTCGCAACAACTTCTGCCTCTTCAACCTGGGCTTCATTGCGGAGCGGCAGGGCGACGCGGCCAGCGCCGAGGCCATCTTTGAGAAAGTGCTTCGCTCCAATCCGGAGTTCCCCGACGCGCTGCTCGAGCTGGCCAAACTGCGCACTGAAAGCAAGCGGCTGCCTGAGGCCGCGGAACTGCTGAGAACGTATGTGCGGGTCAGCCCCAGTCCGGCCACGGGTTACTACCAGCTCGCCATGGTCGAGAGAAGTTTGCATCGGACGGAAGCCGCCGACCGCGACCTGGCCCTCTTTCAGGCCCTCTCAAAGAATGCCGGCGCCAGTTCCAATCCCTATGAGCATGTCTTCGAGTATCTCGACAGCCGCTCGAAACTCGCTCCGGGCGCGCGCGATCAGCAGGATCTGGCCGAACTGATCAAGCAGGCCGGCGAGCATCCCGACCAGCCTGAAGTGCAATACCTGCTGGCCGAGGCGTATCTGAAATCCGGCAAGCTCGACGAGGCGCGCGGCGCAATCGAGCAACTCGACAAGCTGATCGCGGGCAATTTCCGGATGCAGGCCGGCGCCGGCGTGCTGCTCGCCCGCTACCGCCTCTACGACGAGGCCATTCAGCATTTCCAGGCGGCGCTCAAAACCAATCCGGATTCCGATGAGGTGAAATTCAACCTGGCCAATGCTTACTTCAGAAAGCGTCTGTATCCCCAGGCCCTGGAGACGGCCGGCCAGGTCTCTGCGGCGGGACGCAACGACAACGCCTACCTGGCGCTGCTCGCTGACATCGAGGCGCATCGGGGCGACGCCGCGCGCGCCGAGGAGATCTTCCGCGATGCCATCGCCCGCAATCCGGATAACGATCAGGACTATCTCTCCCTGGCCCTGCTCCAGTTCCGCGCCAATCGCGTTGCGGATGCGAAACAGACGCTCTTGAAAGGCCAGGCCCGCATCCCCGGCTCGGGAAAGATTCTATGGGGGTTGGGACTGGCCTCGACTCTGGAAGGAAGAACCGCCGAAGCCGCCGCGCAATTCGAGCGCGCCGTCGCCCTGCTCCCGGAGTGGCCGGGAAGCTATTCGGTTCTGGGCGTCTTCTACTATCAGACCGGCCAGATCGCCAAGGCCAAAGAGGTGCTGGACCGTTTCAAGAACAGCAATGCCGGCGGCCTCGACATCAACCGCATCGAACAGGTTCTCGCCCAGGCGCCGGAAACTTCGCCGGCCCCCGACAAGCCCCTGTCGATGGCCGCTCGGCAGCAGTTGCTCCAGTTGGCCCTGGCCCTCGCGGACAAAACCCTGTAAGGGCCGGAGCCATTCCTGCTGGATCGCCGCGCCCGTGCCGTCAGGCTACCTCGGGCGCCGCCGCTGCGATCTCGAACTCCACGTGCTGGGCGCCAAGCGTCGGGTGATGCGCCGTGAGCCGCGCCTTGCCGGGCCGGTCGCTGGCGCGAATCCACACCGCGCCGGTGCCTCCGACGAGGGTAAAGGGATTGTCGCCGATCAACTCCGCCGGGCCGGTCAGTTCAAAGCGAATGGCGTCGGCCGCGAAGGGACGGATGGCGTCGAATTCGTCGGTCACGCGCAGCACCACGCGCGTGGTGTCGGCTCCGTCGGCGACCAGCGCCGCGTCGTCGGGCAGCAGCGTGAACTTCTCATCGATTCCCTTCCCCGAGAAACTGCGCGAAATCGCCAGCTTGCCCTCGATGAATCCATCGATGCGCAGATCGCCCCAGGGGTTGAGACGGTTCTCTAGATTCGCGGTGAAGGGCGCGTACTTGAGATGCGCAAACTGCTTGCGATCGGGATCGGCCTCGGCCACCAGCCTGCCGGCCACGTAGAACTTGAGGTGATCGCAGTTGGACGAAACCAGGGCCTTGGTAAAGCCGATGCTCTCGTCACCGCGCGCCCAGTGAAACGCGGGCGCAAGCACCACCTCCTCGCTGGGATCGCACTGCGAGCGATAGAAGCCGGCGGCCGGCTTGGGCTCGCGGAAGATGTCGGTCACGCCGTGATAGCAGATGCGGTCGCCGGAGCCGAAGTTCGCGTGCGTGTTGTAGTCGAAGGCGCACCAGCCGATGCCGCCGGCGTATTGCGCGTTCGACGCCAACTGATCGTGCACCCGCGCATGGCGCACCGTGTGTTCGCGCAGGCGCTCGATGTTGTCGATGGTCTTGGTGGGGTAGGTGTGGCCCGCGAATTCGGTGATGAGATAGTTGGGATGATTCGGCGCCTGGAGCGGCCAGCCGAAGTCGTTCATGGTGAAAACGTCTTCCAGAAATTCGGACTCCTGGAAGTAGCGGATGCCGCCCGTCGGCCGCGTCGGGTCCAGTTGGTGCGCCAATGCGTTGGTGCGGACGTAGAACTCGTGGTTGTCGCGCGACTCGTTGATGCGCACGCCCCACAGAACGATCGAGGCGTGGTTCCAGTCGCGGCGGATCATGCGGCCGACGTTATCCACGGCAATGTCTTGCCAGGGCTTGTCGCCGATATGCTGCCAGCCGGGAATCTCTTCCAGAACCAGCAGTCCAAGCTCGTCGCAGGCGTCGAGAAAGTGACGCGACTGCGGATAGTGCGAGGTGCGCACGATGTTGCAGTGCAGGTTCTTGCGCAGGATGACGGCGTCGCGGCGCTGCACGCGGCCCGGCATCGCCTGGCCCACCCAGGGAAAGGTCTGATGGCGGTCCAGGCCGCGCAATTTGACGACCGTGCCGTTCAGCAGGAAGCCCTGCTCCGTGAAGCGCGCCTCGCGGAAGCCGATGCGGCGCGAGTCGTGGTCGAGCAGTTGTTTGCCGCGCAGCAGTCGCACCTCGACGCGGTAGAGCTGGGGAGAACTCAGATTCCACAACTCGATGGCGCCAAGATTGTCCAGGTGCAAAGTGTGCGTCTCCGGCGCCGAAGCGGCGGGTGGCAGCACCTCGGCAGCTTTCCCCACAAGCCGCTCGCCGTCGTAGAGCGCGGCTTCCAGCGTCAGCGCGCCAACCTGCGCATCGGAGGGCTCGCCGCCTCGCTCGAGAAAGCACTGCACATCGAGCGCCGGATGGCCCGAGAGCACCTCCTTGGGCTGCGCGAAGATGTTCTCGATGAACGTCGGCGAAACAATGCGCAGCGAAACTTCGCGGTAAATGCCGCCGAAGGTCAGGTAATCCACCTCGTTGCCGAAAGGCGGAATGTCGGGCCGCTCGCTGGAGTCGACGGCCACGGCCAGCACGTTGTCGCGGTCGAAGTCCACGTGACCCGTCAGTTCAAAGCTGAAGGGCGTGTATCCGCCCTTGTATTCGCCCAGACGCACGCCGTTGACCCACACCGTCGAGGCGGTCATTACGCCTTCGAAATCGACAAAGACGCGCTGTCCGCGCGCGGAGGCGGGCAGCCGGAAGCGGCGCCGGTAGACCGAAACAAACTCGTACGATTTCTCGTCGAAGCTGTGCCATGGCACGCGGAGATTGGTGTGGGGCACGGTCACGCGGGCAAAGCCGCTGTCGTCGAATTCGCGGGCGTGGGCCGCGGCTGTGTCGGTGGGGCTATAGCGCCAATTGCGGTTGATGGGAAGCACCCTGCGTCCCGCTGCGGTGGGAGCCGGTTCGGCGGCATAGCCCGCTGCGGGCAGCCCTGCGGCTACCGTGGCTCCGGCGATCACCGTTCCTGTTGTCTTGAGAAAATCGCGACGATCCATAAGGCTCCTTTGCCATGGGAAACGCCGCTTCTGCGGCGCTGGCTCTTGCGGGCCGCTTGCAGGCGGCTCGGCAATCGAGGACAGCCCATATTGTATACGCTTTCATAAGCCTGCCCAGGACGCCCCAGTCACGCCAATTGCGTCCGCGCGGAAGGCCTCTTCGCCGGGCGAGCCTCAGCGGCGAGGCCCGTCTCCGTGGATCTCCGCTGAGAGCGCTGGGTAAGGCCGGACCGCGACAGGTTGCGTCTCCGGCTGCACCAGCCAGACCTTCCGGTCCGCGTAAAAACGAATGAGATCGAGGTTGGCGGCCCCATCCATCTCCCGTGCCCAGATCACCCTGGAGTTTTCGATGTCTGCATCGTTATAGACCCATTCCTTGACCGGATCGTGGCCGGGCGCATAGCGCACAATCGCCAAGTGCTTTCCGGGCAGCCGTCTCAGGTCGCTCTCGACCTGGGCGCGCGGAGCGCCCAGTTGGCCCGGACCGTACCAGTTTGAAGTCCAGGCGGAGGGCGGCCAATCGGCAAGCCCCAGGTGGAGAGGCACGGCCCACGCCCGCAGCGCCGCCATGGCCATGCAGACGACAACCAGGATGCGCACGAGGGCGGCGCCGACAGGCCTGCCACCCGGCCTGAAGACGCGCAGGTGACGCATGCATTGCAGGCCGGCGGCATAGAAAACCACCGTAAACGGCGCGAGATAGTGAGGCAATAAAACGATCTCAAGGAACATGCCGGCCATCAGCACCAGGCCAGCGACGGCGAAAAACCGGGTGCGGCGATCGAGAAGCACGCGCCGCAGCATGATCAGAGGCGGAAAGAGCGCGATTCCGGCAAAGAATTCGACCGCATGAACAGGTTTCAGCAGCGTCTGCAACAGAAAGCCGGAAACGGTGTGAAACTGGCTGACGACGCGAAGCTCCTGGTCGACATAGAACTCCCGCATCGGCTTGTGCCGGTATGCCGGTTCGGGCCGCGGCGCCTGCCACATCCAATAGGGAGCCACGGCATATGTGGCTCGGTTGACGGTGTAAGGCAGAGTGAATGAATTCCCGAAGGCGCGGTAGTCGTAGTCGGCCATCCATGCGCCGCCGGCCACCAGCACGGCCAGCGGCAGCGCGGCGCGCCGAAACAGGAGAGCCGCCGGCGGCCGGTTCTTTGCCAAGAAAATCCAGCGACCCAGAACCACGGCAACGGGAAGGCAAAGCAGAAGGCCTTCATAGGGACGGCTGATCGCCAGCACAACGATGCCCAGCGCCAGCAAAAGCCCGTCGCGGAGACGCACGGATTTCATGACGCGCGGAAACGCGCCCAGCACCAGCGCTCCGCCCAGTGCCGCAATGGCGCCGCCCCCGGTGTAGGTATCGATCCAATAGCTGAAGAGTCCGATGCGCAGAACCGCCAGCATCCCCCCCAGCAGTGCCCAGCCCGGAGGCAGCCACGCCTGCAGCGCCCAGCAGATGGCGGCGCACATCAGCGCGTCAATGCAGAGAAGCCCAAACCAGGGGTGGCCGAAGAGCGCCTTGCCCGCGGCCAGAATCAGCCCCTGCGCGGGAAAGTACATCGACATGTAAGTCGGCTGCATGGAGATGTGAATGCTTTCAAAATGCATCCACATCGCCGGCGTGGGGTTGGCAAGCCTGCCGTGGGCAAAGGTATCCGCCGAGAGCAGGAAGCTGAAGTCGTCCGGAGTGAAGGGCTGCGGAATGGGGCACAGCGGAAGCAATGCGAGGCGCAACAGAAAGGGGACAATGCCGGCGACTGCGACCGCAACGCCGCGCCTGCGCGCCAACCGCCCGCAGGCCCTCTCGATGCGACGGAAACCTGCGGAGCCTAGCCGGGGCCACGCTGTGGCCAATGCGATCGCAATCAGCGTCAGGCCGAATTCGATTCCCATGACCGAAACGGAGCGGTCGGGACCGGGAGATACGATCATACTGTCCGATTCGCCTCTCTTGCGATTCGAGTTGGAGGCCGGCTCAGCTTCTCAGGAGCCTTGCACGATCTTGGAATAATACTTCTGATCCAGCTTCCTTCCCGAGGAGCCGAACCTCGGCGAACGGATCACTTTCCTCTTGTTCAATGCGAAGCTGATCGTGGTGCCGAGCACTCCCCATCCATATTGCACGCTCCGCTTGAAATTGATCGAAGAGGCTTCCTGAAAGTATTTCGTGGGGCACGAAATCTCTCCTATGCGAAAGCCAAACATCACGGCCTGGGCAACCATCTGATTGTCGAAGACAAAGTCGTCGGAGTTTTCCAGCAGGGGAAGCGTCTCCAGCAATTCCCGCGAAAAGGCCCTGAATCCGGTGTGGTATTCCGAGAGCTTCACGCCCAGAAACAGGTTCTGGAAGAAGGTCAGAAACCGGTTGGCGACATACTTGTAAAACGGCATCCCGCCCTTCAGCGCCCCTCCGCCCAGAATGCGCGAGCCCAGTACCATGTCGTAGACGCCGCTGGCGATCATGCCCGACATCGCCGGAACCAGGCTCGGCGTGTACTGGTAGTCGGGGTGCACCATCACCACGATATCCGCGCCGGCGGCGAGAGCCTCGCGATAGCAGGTTTGCTGGTTGCGGCCATAGCCGTAATTGGCGTCGTGAACAAAGGTCTGCACGCCCAGTTTCCGCGAGAGCTCCGCGGTCTGGTCCTTGCTCGAATCGTCCACGAGAATCTTGATATCGACGACGTCGGACAGTTCCCGCACCGTCTGTTCCAGAGTCTTTTCTGCGTTGTACGCCGGCATCACCACCGCAATGCGTTTTCCGTTGATCATCGAATCGACTCCTGGACGCGTTCTTGCTTCATCACCGCAGCCGATGGCCGGCTTGGGGCGCGATGGCCCCTGCCTGCTCCGGAACGGCGTATGGGGACAGTTTAGCCGCTTGCGCGTCGGGCTGCGCCAGCCACACTTGCCGGCCGCGATAATAGTGAATCAACTCGAGATTCTTCGCGCCGTCCATCTCCCTTGCCCATATCACTTTCGCGCCGTCGATCTCCGCTCCGTTGTAGACCCACTCGTCCAGCGGGTAGTGGTCGCGCGCATAACGCACCAGAACCAGTTGCGGGCCGGGAAGTTGTTCGAGGCTGGCCTCAATCCCGGCGCGCTCGGTGCCGAAATAGCCGGGGCCAAACCACATGCTCGACCATTCGCCCGCCGGCCACTCGGGAACCATGAGACGAAGCGGCCCGGCAACCAGCCGCAATCCGGCCGTCAGCAGGCAAAGCGTCACCGTTAGCCGGACCAGCGTCGCACCGACGGGCTGATCGCCAGGGCTCCAGAAACGAAGGTGGCGCATGGCCTGTAAACCGATGGCGTAAAAGGCCGGCGTGAATGGAGCCACGTAGTGCGGGATGAGATAGATTTCGATTCCGACGCCTGCCGTCATGAGGAGCACGCACAGAACGAGGAAGCGAATGCGGCGATCACGGAAAACCCGCCGCAGCATGAAGAGAGGAGGAAGAAGCGCGACGCCCGCAAAGAACGTAAGACTCCACTCCAGTTTCAGCAGGGATTCACGGATAAAACCGGGGATGGATTGGATTCTATCGACCTCGATCGGCTCAAAATCGACATAAAAACGCCGCAGCGATTCGTGCCGGTAAACAGGTGCGGGCCGTTTCGACTGCCAGACATAATACGGAGCCACTGCGTAGGTGGCGCGGTCCACCGAGTAGGGCAGCGTTGCGGGGCTGCCGAAGGCGCGGTAGTCGTAGTAGCCCATCCAGGCGCCGGCGGCAATCAGCAGCGCCAGCGGCGCCGCGGCCAGACGCGCCAGTTCCCTCGCCGGCGGCCGGTTCTTCCCCATCAAAAGCCAGCGCCCCAGAACGGCCGCCGTCGGCAGGCAAAGAAGTAGCCCCTCGTAAGGGCGGGTCGTCCCCACAAGAACGATGCCCGCCGCCAGCAGCAGCGTGTGCCGCTGCCGCGGCCCTCTCATGATCCGCGGCAGCGAGCCCAGCACCAGCGCGCCGCCGATCGCCGCCAGAAATCCCGCGCCGCTGTAGGTGTTGATCCAATAGCTGAAGAGCCCCAGGCGCAGGACCGCCAGAAAGCCTCCCAGCAGCGCCCAGGCGGGCGGAAGCCACGCCTGCAGCATCCAGCAGATCGCGGCGCACATCAGGGCGCTCGCCGCCAGAATGCCGAACCAGGGATGCCCGAAGACCAGCTTGCCCGCGGCCATCGCCAGTCCCTGCGCCGGAAAGTACATGGACATGTAGGTGGGCTGCATGGTGATGTGCAGGCTTTCAAAATGCGCCCACATCGCCGGCGTGGGGTTGGTGAGCCGGCCATGCAAAAAGGTGTCCGCCGCCAGCAGAAAACTGAAATCGTCTGGAATGAACGGCAAGGGAATGGGGCACAGGGGAAGAATGGCGAGCCGCAGGAAAAATGCCGAGAGGCCTACGGCCACGACCGCCAGGCTCTTTCTCCGCGCCAGCCGCGCAAACGCCCGCTCCAGGCGCGAGAAGAAGGTGGCGCCCAACCGGGGCCAGGCAAATGCCGCGGCGATCGCAATGAAGGTGAGACCAGCTTCAATCAGCAGCAGTGTATGGCCGGTTTCCTGAGACGAAGGCGCGAGCATATCCGTACTCTAGCGGATTTAGACGGCGTTGTTCACCGCTGTAATGGCTTTGGTAATCAGAGCGTTAAGCGGGGCAGCCACTGTCTGCAGGGTGGCTACCGCGCCCACCGCAACCAGTATGGTGACAAGGCCGTACTCGACCAGATCCTGGCCTTCTTCCCGCGCCAGCAGGCTTTGCAACCGGAGACAGAGCCTCCAAAATTGAGACCGCATCGAAGCTATCTCCTTGTGAACTGGCCAACTTGAGGATACTTGGACGGAATGATCGCCGCGCTGCGGCTGGACTGCTCTGCCGCCCTCTCCGGCGACGGGAGCGTCCGCTTCAGGCCGCGGTATTCATGGTGCCGGTGATGCCGGTGATGACATTCTTGACCGCGGACGCCACGCCATGCAGGCCTGCAACGGCGGCAATGGCAATCAAGCCAACTACCAGCGCATACTCGACCAGGTCCTGGCCTTCCTCCCGCGTCCAGTTGCTTCGCACTGCAAAAACGAGCTTCCAAAGCGCTGACCGCATTGAACTACCCCTTTGCTCGTTGGCCGGGTCCTTGCCTGCACAGAGAACCGCGCGACAGCCTGCATCTTCGCCGTTTCTCTTCAAATAGGAGCGACCGAGGAATGAAAAGACGTCACTGCTTTGCTGTTGAATGAAGACGCACAACCCCGCCCAAGTCTGAGCCGAATCGCCTGCTGGTGCAATGAAAGGGGCGGCCAATGGCATAAAGCCAGCGACCGCCGCCCATTGCAATCAGACCGGTGACCGGAGCAAACTCGGCCAGATCCTTGCTTCCTCCCCGATCGCAAGATCGCTCGAAGCTGAGATCGAAGACAAACCTCGTCACAGCGTGCGAGCCCGCTTGCGATTGAGCCGACATCCGGGCCCTTTGCCTGGGAGAGTACGTCCCGGCGCTCATCGCCGTGCGTATCTCTCCCGACAAAGAACCTTCGGGTTGATCCGTGCAGTCCCAACCTGTTTGGCGGGGGGCAGCGGAATTAGGCGGCGGTGTTCAGGGTGCTGGTGATGCCGGTGATCACGTTGTTGACTGCGCTGGCAACGCCCTTGAGGCCGGTCACGGCTGCGATCGAAATGAGGCCAACTACGAGAGCATATTCGACCAGATCCTGACCTTCCTCGCGGCTCATCAGGTCCTGGAACTTCACATAGAGCTTCAAAAGCATGGTATTCATTTGTGTTCTCCCCGAAGGTTGATTTCTTCCAGTCTTTGACTGGCGATGCCCTCTATGCAGCACGCGGATAGCCATTCTCATCCCCGATGACGATCCTTATAATTCAATCACTTGCATCCACTCCTCCGGCCGCCGTGTAAACGCCTGTATACAGACCCGGCCAAACAGTCCGGGCTCGTATACAGGACTAAAGTTTTCCTCAGGAAAGCGGCTCTCGGCAAGCTGCGGCGCGCGCCGCCCCGCGCGGGGGTGCGCACCGCCCGCAGGATGGAGGAAATGGAACCGTGCAACGAGTGCTGCAGAGAAGAACCCCATCGGCCAGGGCAGAAGCGCCCTTGGCCTTGCCCGCGGGTCAAACTCCGCGGAACCTGGAGAATCTCTGCACAATCCGTACTGTGTCAGGGCGCGGCTTCACAGGCTGCGGAAAAAACTCGCCCCGATGCCGAAATCTTCGCTCTTTGTGTCAGGGCGCGACTTCAGTCGTGCCGCAAATGGCCGCAGAAACGAAAAGAGGCTTTAGCCCCTGCCAGAACCTCGCCTTCACGCGAAGGTCGCGTTCCGAACTCCCCTGGCTGCGACCGCTTTCAGATCTCGCCTGGCTCGACGGCTGCGCCCTGCTCCGGCGCGGGAAGGCCGGAGCTGAATTCGATCGTGTCGCCCAGGTGGGTAAGCGTCGCGCGGATCGTCCCGGCCGGAAGTTCGAGCACGGAATGAGCGGAAAAACAGGCCGACAGCCGCCACGGTCCTACGTCGCTCTTCAGCTTCTTGATCCGGTTCTTGCGGTCCAGATAGACCAGATCGATCGAAAACTTCATACAGAAGGTGTGAATCGCCTCGCAGGGGATGATCCACAGCCCCTCGCCCGGCGCCAGACTCTTCCGCCCCAGCAACCCCTTGTTGCGCGTGGAGCCGCTGTCGGCCACCTCCAGGCAGGTGGCCAGCGCCGTGCGGCGCGTCAGGTTTGAAACCCGCAGGTAAACCGCGGGGGCTGCCTTCCGGCGCTCTTGCGCCCATTGCCGCAGCCTCTTGACGATCCCGCTGAGAAGATTCATCCGGATGCCTCGGGTCCTTTCGCTGGTTCGGCTCCGCCGGCCGCCGGTCAAGGCGGCCGGCAGCCTCATTGCGACGGAGGAGGCGCGGCGGGACTCGCGGCTGTGCCGGCCGATGCCGTGCCAAATCCTTCCTTCGCGCCCTCGATCACCAGCGGCTGCTCCGGCTTCAGGCTCTCGATCAGCTTCTCCACCGGTATGCTTGCCGGCGGAGGCGCCTGTGTATTGGCCGCCGTCTTCGCATCCGGGGTATGCATCGGAATGCCCGAGTTCGGCGGCAGGAACTTCTCCGGGTATTTCAGATCGGGCAAGGGCGTGCCGGCGTTGATCGGAGCGACAATTTCCGGCGTCACAATCACGATCAGCTCGGTATTCGTCTTGTTTCTCGAAATCGACTGAAAGAACTTGCCAATTAAGGGAATATCTCCGATGAACGGGATCTTCTCCAGGGTTTCGGTCTCGCGGTTGTCGAGCAGGCCGCCCAGAACAAAGCTCTGCCCGTCCTTCAGCTCGACCTCCGTGTTCACCTTCCTGGTTGAAATCGCGGGCACGTCGAATCCAGAAACCTCAACGGCGTTGGTAAAGTCCAGCGAACTCACCTCCGGCGCTACCTGAAGGCGAATGGTCCCGCGCGGCGTGATGGTGGGGATGAAGTTCAAGCGAACTCCATACTCCTTGAACATGATGGTGATCGTCGGCCCGGAGCCGCCCGCGCCGCCCTGAACAACGGGATAGGGGTATTCTCCGCCGGCCAGAATGCTGGCCTGCTTGCCGTTCGTCGCCAGCAGGTTGGGCTCGGCAAGAACCTCCACAATACCCTTCGTTACCAGAGCCTGAATCGTGGCGCCCACATTGCCCAGCCCGGCAAAGGCGGCCATGATGTTCTGATCGCTCGAAATGGTCGTTCCCGACGAGTCGGTCAGCGGCGGCGTAAACTGTCCGGTCGAAATCGAGCTGAGCGCGTTGCCCAGCCCGTTGTTGAAGTAGTTGATGCCCAGTTGCTTGCTCTTGCTGCGATCCACGCTGGCAAAACGCACCTTCAGCAGAATCTGCGGGTCCGAGGCCGGCACATCCACATTGAGCAGATTCACCACTTTGCCCGCGGTCGAGGCGATCTGCACCGCGCGCTCCGAGTTGTTCAGATTCTTGACCGTGCCGCGCAGGAAGATCACGCCGTTCTCCGAGGTCACCTTCAGAACTTGCCCTGGAAACTCGGTCCTCAGTTCGCGCCGAACCGCATCCAGGCCGTCGTTCGATACCTTCGCGGTGGGCCGAACCGTCACGTTGAAGAACTGCCGGCCCCCTGCCATATCCCAGGCAATCAGGCTGGTCTCTCCCGGCGCTTTGCCGCTGAGCAGAATCTCGGTGGGGCTCATCGCCGTCGCCTGGGCATATTCGCCCAGCCCGAGGGCGACCCGCGTCACCGGCCGCGCAAAATCGATCAAGACCGATTTGCCCACCGCCACCGACAACTCATTCGCTGAGTCCTCGCTGGAAATCTTGGTGGGCTGAGAGAGAGGCGCGGCCGCCTGTGCCCGCAGCAGCGGTCCGGCACTGACGGCTACGAACAATGCACTGAGCCATGCGATCGAGATGCCCGGTTTCACTCTCACTGTTTTTCCTCAGGACGAGAAAATTTCTGTTCGCTTCGCTCCGTTCCGTTGATCACTTCAATCGAGAAAGCCTTGGGCGCGCTCTTTTGCGGAGCTTGTACGCGCCGCACAATCAGCGGCTTCTCCGCGGGTTTGTTGTCTCCAAAAAGATTGCCCAGGGCCGTGCCCGGAATCTTGGCGATCGTCGTGTCCAAAGGGTTGCGCAGCACAAGCTGGATATGCATCTGATTGCTGGCCAGGTTGAGGATCTCCGCCTGCTCCGGAGTGACCAGCAGGTTGACCACCTGGACCGGCTTGGCCTTGCCGTCCGCGTCCTTCTGGTAATCCGTCCCGGCCGACTTCACCTCGATGTTCTGCAATACCGTGCGCACCTGCGTCCCTTCGTTCCCCAGCGATCCGCCGGGAGGAATCCCCGAGATCAGAACGTCGACGCGCATGCCCGGCGTGGCGAATCCGGCTACGCCTACCACTTCGTCCACCTTGACCGCGCTCACGCGCATGCCCGTCGGAATGGTGGCCGCCAGTCCGCCTCCCGAGCCGATCGCGGCCAGCCGATTATCCATGATCGCCTCGCCTTGATAAAGGTCCGAGAGCACCCCCCGGCCAATCGCGGCCTTCGGATCTTGAATCGCACCTTTGGGGATTGAACCCGCGATCTCGATCGTGGTCAGGTCCGCCGCCGTCAGTAAGCTCCCCAGCTTGATGTCCGTTTTCGCCGCCACCACGCTCGTGGTCGGCACCGGACGCGCCGCCGCCAGGCGGTTGCCCAGCACGCGAAAGACAAGAAAGGCGCATGCTGCCGCAACAATGAAAGCGATGAGAAGGACTGTGAGCAGTCTTCGGTTCATTCAGAATCCCAACGAACTGGCGTGCTGCCAGTTCCGCCTTTCTGTCACTTGCGGCCTATGCTGCGCCAAAGCATACAAGAATCGACCTCGCGCCGCCTTGTAATAATCGGCAAAGCGTCCGGCAAGTGTGAACGCGGTTCCAGTTTATCTCCCGGCAACCGCCCCGTAACATTCATCTTGAGTCTCATGAGGGTGAGGTACCAAGAGAGCCATGAGCACGAAGGATGCTTGCAGGATCGGGAAACTGCGGCAAGAAGATTTAGCGAACTCCGGGGCGCCTGATCCGCTGTAAAGTAGGATCAGGCGGCGCCGGGAGAGATTCGGTCCAATCATGAGGCCTTCCCAAACGATCACGCTCTTCAACCAGAGGCCGGAGCCGGGCCAGGGACCCTCTTCCTTTCTCCTCTCCCTCCTGGCGCATGGAGCGGTCGGCGCGCTGTTGTGGTGGGGCATCCTCTCCACTCCGCAGGTCAAAGACCGGATGGCCCCCGTGCCCTTCGCCGTCCGGCATCTGGATTTGCACAATCCCCAGCAGGAATCCGCGAACAGCAGGCTCTACCCGGGCCCTCGTCCCGCGGCGCGCAAACAGGCCGCCGGGGGGCAGTCGGCCGCTCCGCCCAGGATTCCGCGCGAAATTGCCCAGCGAATGCCGGCCCCGCAGACGCTGGTCCAGCCGGATTTGCCCCGCAATCTCCTGCTTCCCAGCGAAATCCCGGTCCCGGCCGTGCTCTTATGGTCCGCGCAAAAGCCCGCGATCAAGCAGATCGTTCCGCCCGCTCCGCATGAGCCCACCGCCGCCGACGCGCAACCTTCCCTCGATCGGCCCAATGAAGAAACCAAACTGGCCGACACCGCCCTCTCCTCCAGCGATCGCGCCATCGAGCCTCAGCCGCTCACGCCCAGCACAACCACGCCTGTCGTTGTGCACGCGCCCGATCTGCCGCAAGAGGCGCCTGAGACGGCATCGAAATCGGACGCGGCGCCCACTCCCGCCGCCGTCCTATCTCTCTCCGACCTGCGCATGACCGAGGGTACCGTCACTCTGCCGCCCGCCAATGAGACGGCCGCGGCGGATAAGGCCAATCCCCTATCGACGGGCAAGTCGGGCAAAGCCTCCCAGCCCGGAAGCGGCGACACGGCGGGCAAGGCCAGCGGAATCGGCCCGGCGCAAACTGCCGACGACGCGCTGAAGCAGCCGGGCCCCGCGGCCACGGCCGCCGCGCTCGACGCGCCCGATGCCGCCCCGGCGCCGGGCGGCGGCCACGGCAAAACGCCCTCGTCCAACCGGATTACTCTGCCCAAAAACGGCCAATTCGGCGCCGTGGTGGTCGGCTCTTCGATGGAGGAGCAGTTCCCTGAAACCTCCGGGCTCTGGAGCGGCAGAATGGCCTATACCGTCTATCTCCACGTGGGCCTGGCCAAGAGCTGGATTCTCCAGTACTCGCTTCCGCGCTCCGAGGAGGCCGCCGAAGCCGGAAACATCCCCCGCATCGAGGCGCCCTGGCCCTATAACATCGTGCGCCCCAATCTCTCTTCCGACGTGGTCAATGCCGACGCCCTCATCCTGCACGGCTTCGTCAACGAGGGCGGCCGCTTCGAGGCCCTGACCATCGCTTTCCCGCCCGAGTTTCCCCAGACCCAGTTCGTTCTCGACGCGCTGGCCCAGTGGCAGTTCAGGCCGGCCACGCAAAATGGACGGGTCGCCAAAGTGGAAGTGCTGCTGATTATTCCCGAGGATGGGGAGTGAGGCTTGCCGCCCCGCGGCTCCGGTGCACGGACCCGCGGGGCGGAGGATGGCTCCTTCAAGCGCCTATTTTGAGTTGTTGGGAACCAGCCGGGGCGTGGTGAAGTTGGCCCCGATCGACAGGAAAATATCCTGCAGGCTCACCACCGTGTGCGACGCGTCCTGACAGGTGCTGCCCGATCCGCTCTGGTTGTAGTCGGAATAGAAAGTCGCCAGCGAACTCGCGATGTTTTCCATTGTCACGCACGGCGTGAGCGTCGACAGCGTGAAGGGCGCGTTGAAACCGGTCTGATTCGTCAGCGAAAGCGTCGTATCCGTATGGCCGCTTCCCGAGCCGCATCCCGTTTGCTCCGATCCGTAGGCAACCGAGTACACCGTCGTTCCCGCGGCCGTGGCGGCCCGCGCAGCCGCGATGGCCTGCTGGCACTGGTCCGTGATGTCGGGATACGTGCCGTTGCCCGTCAGCGTATACAGCCCATTGGCGGCCGAAATGCTGTAACTCTGCTCCGAGGGCAGATCGTTCGCGCTCGCCGGCAGGTTCGCCTGACCGTCGCTGAGGAAGATGATCGCGTTCTTCGAGCCCGGATTCGCAGCCTGCTCGGCAAGCAGCGCCGCCTGCGCCGCATAGATGGCGCCGGGATAGTACGTGATGCCGCCGCCGCTGGAGGCGGGAGCGCCGTTCAGGCCGCCCGTCCCGCTGCCCGGCGCGGTGATCGGGCTCATGCAACCGGTCACCGCCTCTACAAGCTGAGAACTGGAATTCAGCCCATTCGAGGCCGTCGGCTGGTAATAGTCGCTGGAAAACCCGACAATCTCGTACGTCGCCGTCCACGTCTTGGGATTACTGCCCGTCGTCGTGTACGTCAGGGGCGTATACGACGTCGCGTTCGTCAGCGGCAGCGTGTACATCATGTAGTTCGGGGTGGCGTTGCAATTGGTCGAGTCGGCCGAGACCGTGCTGGTTGAAACGCCGGGAAACGAGAACAGGGCCACGCGGAAATTCGCCCCCGAGCCGCTGCAACTCGATACCCCCGAGGGGCAGGGATTGGTGGTTTGCAGCAGAGCTTGAATGCCATTCATGGCGCACTGGAACTCTGACACTCCGCCGCAGTCGGTGTCGGACGTGCTCATCGACCCCGTCGCGTCCACAATAATGGCCACGTTCCACGGCTGCGCAATGCCCTGCATCGTCGCCGTCGCCGTCGCCCCCACCGTGATCGTCTTGACGCCGAAAAGCTGCATGAACCAGGTCGGCACGCTCACCGTGTTCGTCACCTGCACCGCGTTCGCGGCCGTGCTGCTCCCGCAAACCGATCCGCTCGGCAGCAGCGAGTTCAGGCACTTCGTCGTCACCGTCGTGTTCACGGTTCCCAGGTTGGCATAGACGTTCTTTTCGCTCGTCGATGCGCTGTACTCGTTCGCAAAGGTCGTTGCATTGTTAGTCGTCGAGGTGTTATACACCACGCCCGCCGCCGCCAGCACCGCCGCATTGGCCGAGTTCTGAAGCTGGCTGCGTACCATATAGGCGTGACCGACATCGAGCGTCAATCCGGCCACCCCCAGCAATGCCATCATGCCGCCCACCGCCCAGAACATCACCTGCCCGCTCTGGTCGCTGAACAGCTTTCCAACAAAAGACAAACCGGTCGTTCTCATTGAATTTGCCTCCGTGCTTCTCCCGTTAGTACTCATACTCCGTCACCGTCGCGGACAACAAGCAGCCGTTGGGTGCATAGTTCTTTCCATAAATCGAAAGATTGCAGGGATAGGTGGCCATCACCGTCACTGGCGTCTGTTGAAGCAGGTCCGTCTGGGCGCCGGAACACGAATTCCCTGTCTGCGTGGGCGTGATGCCGTTCATCGTCACCGTCACTGTGATCTTCGACGCGGTCAGGCTCGGCGCTGCGTTCTTGATCGCGGTGAATGTATCGCTGCATGGGTTCGTGGTGCTGGTGCGGATGGTCTGCAGATACTGCGCCCCCGCCCCCACCGCCTGGGTTAGCGTCAGTTGGTTGTTGACGGCAATCCCAAAGGTAAAAATGGCCGTCATCAGGATGAGAAAGATCGGAAACATCAGCGCCATCTCCACCATCGCCGCGCCCTCGCAGCCGGCGCAATTCCGCATCCCCTGCCGCCGCATCGTCAATCCAGCCCGCGCGGGCCCGAAGCCACGGCGAAAACTGCCCCTCGGAACCTTCCTCTGGCCACGCACTCCGTTTGGATCCTTCATCGCTTTTCCCTCCAGGCTCTGCCGGTGTTGCCATCCGGCCCGATCGGTCCGCCTGTAGTCAAACTCGCGCTCCTGAAACCCTCTAACGCTTGCCCTTCTTCAACCACTGCAAGAACTTCTCCAGCGTCTTCCGGTCCACCCCGTCCATCAGGGAATTCGCCCCCCGGCGCGCATCCTGCGCATCCGACAACACAAACTGGAGACCCACCCCGTCGTCTCCCCAGCGCACGGCCCTCGAGTTCACGGCGATGGATCGCTCCGTGCCTTCCTCCGGGACATCCGTCCGTTGCAGCGTCATCCTCACCAGCGTGCCCGGATACCAGCGCTCCTCGGTCAGCAGAAACAACCCCGTCGTGCTGATGTCCCGGATGCTGTGCTCTACCGGGGCGGCGCCCGTCCAATAGTAGGCCGCCAGCTCGGGGCTCGGAATCCGCTTCGCCTTCCGGTGATCCACCGCAAACCACTTCTCGAAACGCTTTCTCAACGAATTCATGCTGTCGGTCCTGAGATTGAATCCGTTCACTTCCTCCGGCTGCTGCAACTTCGCGTGTTCTTCCTTCAGCCGGGCTTCCATGTCTTCGGCCCGGCAAATCAAAAGACGATCGTCCGACTGCGTCTGCGACGTATAGATGGTGTGCGCCGGAAGCGCCAGTACGCTTGCGGCAGGCCTGCTCAAGGGAGCTTTCTGGAGCGCGGGAAAGGACTCGATCATGCCGATGACCCGATACTCCTCGTCCAGGTAAACCAGATCGAGAGGCGAATGCAGCCCCACCGTCGGAATGCCTCTGGAGGGCACCAGCCAGAGACCCTCGTCGAACCGGAGAGCCAGCTTCTCAACCATTTCCTTGACGTCCGCGGACCTGGCATCCTCGACCGCAACTCCCAGACTGAGAAAGGACTCCCGTGTCTGGTTGTAGACGCAAAACTTCCGTGTTTCCATCTCGTCTCCCGTCCTGGGCGCGAACTCGCATTCGAGTGTGGCCATCAGTCTCCTCCGGGCGGTTCGACCCGCTCAGTCCGGTCAATCGTTGGCGTGCATCCTTTCTCTGAGATCGCCGGGGTTGAAACGCCCCGCATACCCAGGATCGGAGATTTCGGTTTTGTCGGGCAGAAGGCCGGGCAAGTGCCTGTTTCAAGCGCCCGGCGCTCTGGACAATACTCCAGCTTAGCCCGCCGAAACCTCGGCGGGCTCGCCAGTATTCAGAATTGCAAACCACGCAGTGGGAGTACGCCGTTGATCCCGGCGCCACCGGCCTGCCAATGTTCCGCTAGCTACTTCACCCGAGTGCGACGGCGCTGGATCAGAATGACCAACACGATCACAAACAGCACGCCGGCGACAATCCGGATAATCGTGACGTTGTCCATAGGTCTCTCCCTTCTCTCAATGGTTGAGGGTTTTGAACGATTCCGACATAAGAATAACCGCCGGACCTAGAGTTACCAGAAAAAGCGAGGGAAAAATGAACAACACCAGCGGGAAGAGCAGCTTGATCGTGGTTTTCGCCGCCATCTCCTCCACCTGCTGCACGCGCTGGGTCCGCAGCGTGTCGGAATGCACCCTCAATGTCCTCGCGATGCTGGTTCCGAACTGTTCCGATTGAACCAGCATCGAAACCAGGCTCCGCACGCTGTCCTCCCCGGTCCGCTCCGCCATGTGCTTCCAGGCATCGGAGCGGGGACGGCCGGCGCGCTGTTCCAGCACCACAATATTCAACTCGTCGCTCAGCTCCGGCTGCACCGTGGCCAATTCCTCCGCCGTGCGCACCGTCGCCTGATCCAGGCTCAGCCCCGCCTCGATGCAGATCACCAGCAGATCCAGCACGTCCGGCAGCCCCAGCCGTATCTTCTTCTGCCGCGTCGAAATCTTCCTCCCCAGCCAGAAGTCCGGCGCCAGAAAGCCCAGCCCCAGCGCCGTCGCATACACAAAAAAGGCGCCCTGGTTGGCCAACCCAGAGGCCAATGCCAGGAAACAGAGAAAGAGGGGAACCAGCACCTTGGTGCCGTAGAAAATCTTCACCGCCGAGTCGGAACGGTAGCCGGCGCGGATCAGACGCTGCTGCACCACCGAGGATTCGGCCTGGCTCCGGGGCAGGATGCGCTCGAAACGCTCCACCACGCCGCCCAGCGAAGCGCCTGACTGATGAAGGGTATCGAGAAGACTCTTCTTCTGCACCTCCTGCCCCGTAATCGCCGACGAGATCCGCTCGATCATCGCTTCGCGATAGAACAGCAGCAGCCCTCCGCTGGCAATCAGCAGAAAGACGACACAAAAGATGAAAATCGCAAATCCCATACTGTCCTTCAAACGTCCATGTTCACGATCTTGCGAATGATTAAACCGCCCACCACCATCATCCCGGCGGCAATATACAGCAGCACCACGCCGATATGGCGCGTCCACAAAACGCTCATCAGCTCCGGGTTGACAAGATACAACGCGAATCCCAGCCCGATCGGAAGCGCCGTCAAAACCCATCCCGTAAGTCGCCCTTGCGCGGTGTGAACCCTCACCTGACGCTTCAGCCGGAAGCGCTGGCGGATGATCGAGGCCGTCTTGTCCAGCACCTCGGCCAGGTTTCCGCCGCTCTCCTTCTGGATCAGAATCGCCGTCACCACCATCCTCAGATCCTGCAGCGGAACCCGGGCGATCAGGTTTTCCATCGCCGTCTTCAGCTCCAGCCCGTAGTTCTGCTCGTCAAAGCAGATGCGGAACTCGCTGCCGACCGGGTCCGGGCATTCCCGCGTCACCAGCCCCATCGACGCGCTGAAGCTGTGTCCCACCCGCAACGCGCTCACCATCATGTCCAGCGCCTCGGGCAGCCCTTCCTCGAACTTCGCGAAACGCCGGTTGCGCCGGAAAATCACAAACGCCAGCGGAACAAATCCCAGCAGCACCCCCAGCAACAACGAAAGCATATCGGACCGCGTCGCCATGTGAATCACATAGCCCGGAAATACACCCGCGGCGATCGAGATCAGCAGCATCCCGCCCGCGGTCCACTTCAGATTGGCCTGATACAGCAGCCGCTGCAGCCGCGGCGCCAGCTCGATCTTCAACAGCCAGCGATGCATCACCGGAATGGCGCTGAGAAGCTCGTTCTTGCGCAGATCCACAATCTGGTCGGGCGATTGCGGCACGCCCGCGGCCAGCGCGGAGTCCAGCGTGGCCAGCGCCTGCTTGGCCTTCTCCGAGGCGCCCGAGCCGGTCGCGATCAACAGCAGCGCTGTGACCGTGAACACCCCCAGGAACACGAGCAAGATGACCCAACCCATATCTCTCAACCCTCTGCTGGCTCAGTTGACTTCCGTTGCATGCTCGAAAAGACTCGGCGGCAGGATGATTCCCGAGACCCGCAGCCGTTCGAGAAACTTGGGACGGATGTGGCTCGGCTGGAATGTGCCGATGACCTTGCCGTCCGGGCCAATTCCTTTCTTGTTGAATGTGAAAAGGTCCTGCATGCTGATGACGTTCTCTTCCATGCCCGTAATCTCGGAGATGCACACCACTTTGCGCGTGCCATCGCTCATGCGCGAAACCTGGACAATGATGGTAAGCGCCCCGGCAATCTGCTGGCGAACGGTCTTTTCCGGCAGATTCATGCTGGTCATGGCCACCATCGATTCCAGCCTCGTCAGCGCGTCGCGCGTGGTGTTGGCGTGAATCGTGGCCATCGAGCCCTCGTGGCCCGTATTCATGGCCTGCAACATGTCGAATGCTTCTTCGCCGCGCACCTCGCCGATGATGATGCGGTCGGGCCGCATGCGCAGGCTGTTGATCAGCAGTTGGCGCTGCCGCACCGCGCCCTGCCCTTCCACGTTGGGCGGACGGGTTTCCAGGCGCACAATGTTTTCCTGCGCCAGCCGCAGTTCCGCCGCGTCCTCGATGGTCACGATGCGCTCGCTTTGCGGAATGTACTGCGACAAAATGTTCAAAAATGTGGTCTTGCCGGCGCCCGTTCCGCCCGAGATGAGAATGCTGATGCGCGCCCGCACCGCCGCCGACAGCACTTCCATCATCTCCGGCGAAATGCTCTTCAACTGCACCAGTTGGTTGGCGGCCAGGGGGCCCGTGCCAAAACGCCGGATCGACAGCGAGGGACCGTCCAGCGCCAGCGGCGGAATGATGGCGTTCACGCGCGAGCCGTCGGGCAGGCGCGCATCCACCATCGGCGACGACTCGTCCACCCGGCGCCCTACCCGCGATACGATGCGGTCGATGATCTGCAATAGGTGGCGATCGTCCCGAAAACTGGTATCGACCCGCTGCAGAAGACCTCCGCGCTCGATGAAGACGTGGTCCTTGTCGTTGATGAGAATATCGGAGATCTTCAGATCCCTGAGCAAAGGCTCCAGCGGCCCGAGGCCAAATACCTCGTCGAGCAAATCCGCCTGGATCCTCTCCTGCTCGTCGTAGCTCAGCGGAACCCGTTGACTGCTGATGATCTCGTTCACCATGCCCGCCACGGCCTGGCGCGCCTGGCTGGAGTTGACGCGCGACAGCTTCTCCAGATCCAGCTTCGAGATCAGAGTCCGGTGTATCTCCGCTTTGAACTGCTCGAAATTCAAATGTTCCAAGTTGTACCCATCCTAAAAACAGCACTTCATCCGAAAAACTTGAATCCCTTTTTCTTTTCCGGAGCCTTGTCCACGCCGCATACCGACCGGGCCATCAGTTGGATGGCCCGCGCGATCGCCGTGTTCCCCTGCGCGAACGGCGTCGCCGTGTTCTGCGTCTCCCGGATGGTCGCGTAGTCGTTGGGAACCTTCCACTGCGCCGGCCGCGTCAGAGCCTTGGTAATATGCTCCTCGTCCACCCCCAGGGTCCGGCTGCTATACCGGTTGAGAACAATCTCCAGCTTCGGACCACCCGCCGTAAAGAACTCCGAAACCAGCCGATTCGAGTTGCGCAGCTCGGCGATGCCCACCTGCGTCACCAGGTACACCGTCGAGCTTTCCGCAAACAGCGCGGTGCCCGCCAAATCCAGCCTCGATCCGGCATCCACCACCACATAATCGAAATCCATCAGCGCCACCGAAAGAAGTTTGTCCACCTCTTCGTTGCTGGCCACCGGCGTCTGGGCAAACTTCCCCGGAGCCGCAAGCACGTTCAATCCCGAGTTGTGCTTGGTCAGCAGCGTCGCCAGAAAGGTCGAATCCAGCCGGCTCGAGTTCTGCAGCGCGTTCACCGTCGAATACTGCGCCGTCATCCCCAGCCCCAGCGCCGCGTCCCCCAGCGGCAGGTCGAGATCGATCAGCAGCGTGCCCTTGCCCGACTCCGTGGCCAGCGATACCGCAAAATTCGTCGCCAGCGTGGTCACGCCCGAGCCGCCTTTGGCGCCCAGAAAAACCAGCAGCCGGCCGGCCGTCTTTTTCGACGTGCGCACCGCCGGACGGCGAACCGAGGCCCGAACCAGGGCTTCGTCCATCGCGCCCGGCGACATCGGAAGCGTCAGAAACTCGCGCGCCCCGGCCCGCATGCAGCGAACCAGAAGCTCCGCGTCCGCCTGCGCCGAATACACCATCGCGGTCGCCGTGCCGTTCGTGCAGATGCTCTCCACCAGATCGAGCGCGTACTCCGGGTCGCTGTCCAGGTCTACGATCACCACATCGTAGTGCTGCTCCAGCAGACGCGGCACATCGTCCAGGTTGGGAGGATAGGATGTAAACTCCCGCGTCACCGCCGCTTGAGATCCCCCCAGTGCGGCGGCTACCGCTCTGCGCCGAGGCTCGTCCGGCCCGATCAGCGCAATCGACAATACGCTGGAGCCTAGGGATTCCGAATCTTGAGTATTGTTAGGCATCGCGTAACCGCCACTCCCTGCCGTTTCCGGCTTCTCCGCGGGTTGAGCTGTGTAAATCCGATAATTTGTCTGTTGGCTGGCCATAACGCAAACTCCATCCATCAATGCGTAAAGAAAGAAAGCAGCGTTCCAATTGCGATCGCCGGAGCGTAGGGCATCTTGCGCGCAAGAGGATTGCTCAAAACCAGCTCCGGATGGGCGCGCATCCCGCGCTCCTTGATCCCCGCAATCAGGTCGCCCGTCCCTTTGAAGGCCTCGCCAAGAAATCCTCCAAATGCCGCCCAGCACAACGCCATGACCCCGCCGACGATGCCGGTCAGAACCAGCGCCAGAAGCAACTGCATCGGACCAATCCAGGCTCCGATCGCCGCGCACAGCTTCACGTCGCCCATCCCCATGCCGCCCATCCAGGCCAGCACGCCGAAAAGAAGAGCGCCAAGCCCAACACCCGCAAGGCTTTGCCCAATCCCGTGCCAGCCGTGCATCCAGCCCGACACCCCAATCCCCGCAACCAGAAACGGAAGCACCAACCAGTTCGGGATGCGCCGGCTGCGCAAATCCGTAAAGGTCGCCACGGCGAGAACAATCAGCGTCGGCCACCAGGCGATCGAATGCATCCGCAAGATCCTCTCTCCCAATTCAGGCAACTTATCCATGCAATTTCGCCTCCAAACTCGGGCGCAACGCGAATGATTGAATCCAAGAGGTTTAGTGAAAGGGTTCCCCGGCCAGGTGTGCACTGGCGTTTACAGGCCCCCTCCCAAAGTGGAACAGGCTATTGACATCTGGCCCCGCGAAGCCTCTTCCGCCGACTCCACGCACCCAAACCCCTTGCTCTCCCACCGGGAAGTTCGTTTTATCGGCAATAACCGACATTGGATTCAACGAGATCGCAACATCTTTCGCCTCCCTGAACCAAGTCACGCAACAGCCTTTCCAACCCATTCCGGGGGCGGCGACGGACCAAAATGGAACTGCCGGAAACCGAAGTACAGACCCCCAATGAAACCCCCGAACACGATGCTTATGCCTGCGAGAAAAAGACAGAGATACTTGTAAATAAACGAGTTACTCTTAATTAAGAACGCGGGCAAACTCCCCGCCGCCCAGCCCCGCCGCCTGCCACCCCGCCTCTCGCACTCCCCAGCGATAAACCATTAGTAACGTGTTCATGTTACTCTTGGACTCTTACTGCGGCACCTAGGTGTCATTGACGCATTTGCAACCGCTTCCGACACTTGAGTTCGAGGTCCCCGCTCCAGCCTTCCTTTCAGGGGCTTGCCCGGGCAACATCCGGCAGCTTGCTGGGTGGGCTGCTGTCTTCCTTGTTTTGCCAGGCATTCGCTTTTCTGCGGCTGGTGCCAATGGGGGAAGGCCGTAGCACCAACGTTGGATTGAAGGGATTCTTTCGCGGTGACGATAATGGAAGAGGTTGCAAGTCGCTCTTTGAACCACTTTCCCGGCGAACCTCTGAGCGGCTCGGGACACTCCCGAACGCCGCAGTGGCGGAAAGGCTTGACGAGAACAGTTCCATTTCAGGTTTCGCAAGGTCGTAAGGCGCGCTGCTCCCATGGGGGCGCAATCGAGAAGAAGGACCGCTCATGACCCGGATCGGACTTTATTCGGAAGACAACACGCTGCAGCCCCTCCTTTCTTCTGCGCTGGGCAAGGATTTCGATGTCCTTCTCGAATCCGACGAAGAGCGCATCGACCACATCCTGCGCGCCGAAGGCTGCGACGTTCTCATCCTCGATCTGGATTCGAAGCACGATTCCCTGCCGGTGCGCCTCGAGTGCGCCCGGCGCCTCATCGCTTCCAGCATTCCCGCGGTCATCCTCGCCAACGACGCGCTGCGGCCCACGGCCTTCGAGCTGGTCCGCATGGGCGCCTACGGCTACTGCCGCAAACCGCCTTCGATTCGCGACCTCAAGATCATGCTCAGCCGCGCCAGCGAGAGCTCCTCGCTGAAACGGCAGCTCCACAGCGCCCAACAGCAGTTGGAGCGCGGCAGCAGTTGCGACCGCCTGATCGGCTCCAGCCCGCTCATGCAGCAGGTCTATCAGCTTGTCCACCGCGTCACCGATCTCAACGCCTCGGTCCTGGTCACCGGCGAAAGCGGCACCGGCAAGGAACTCATCGCCCGCGCCATCCATAATCTCGGCGTGCGCTCCAACCTTCCCTTTGTCGCCGTCTCCTGCGGCGCCATCCCTGAACCCCTCATCGAGTCCGAGTTGTTCGGCCATGAGAGAGGCGCCTTCACCGGCTCCGTGGGCGCGCGCGAGGGCTACTTCGAGCAGGCGGGCGAAGGCACTCTCTTCCTCGACGAAATTGGCGACCTGAGCCTCTACACCCAGGTCAAGCTCCTGCGTGTCCTGCAACAGATGGAATTCAGCCGCCTGGGCAGCAACCGCCTCATCCCCCTGAAAGCCCGCCTCATCTTCGCCACCCACCAGGACCTCGAAGAACTGGTGGCGCAAGGGAAATTCCGCCAGGATCTCTATTACCGCATCAACGTGATGAGAATCGAATCGCCGGCGCTGCGCGAGCATCCCGAGGATATTGCTCGCATTGCTTCCCACTTTCTTCGCCACTACTCCGAGATGTATCAAAAACCGATGCAGAGCATCGATCTCGACGCCCTCGCCGCGCTCGAGGCCTACTCCTGGCCCGGCAATGTGCGCGAACTCGAAAACATCGTTCAGCGCTCCATCATCCTGGCCGGCAAAGACACTCTCCGCCTCGAGGATTTGCCCCTCAAAATCCAGGAACAGGAGGAAAACGTCGTCGACTTCAGCGACTTCCATCCGGTGGGCTCCTTCGAACGCCAACTCCGCGACTACAAGGTCAAGCTGGCCACAAATGCCGTGCGCGAAAACAACGGAAACAAAACCCTGGCCGCCCGCAGCCTCTGCATCTCGCGCGCCTATCTGCACCGCCTGATTCGCATTGCCGAACCCGACTCCGCACCGCTCTACGAGCCTGCCCTGCAGGAGATCCGCTCGGCCTGAGCCATCCCGCCCGGCTGCCCGGTTCCCCCTGAGCTGCCTCCGGGAAAGCCTCGCCCACGGCCTGAACCGGCGCCCGCCGCCCTGCCTACTCCCTGCCCCGCCCTCCCGTCCGTGACGCGCGCACTGGAACGCTCTTTCCGTCAGGGTATACACTGCCCTTTTGCATTCCGAGTCCAATAGAGATGCCCGTTGAAGAAAAACTTTGTATGCTGAGCTACACTTGCGGCCCGAGCCGCCCTCTGCTGGAATTGACCATCGGCGATCTGCTGCACCGCACCGCCGACCGCTTCCCCGACCGGTTGGCGGTGGCTTCCTGTCACCAATCGCAGCGCCTCACCTGGGCTGAGTTGAGCCTCCAGGCCGACCGCGTCGCCCGCGGCCTCTGGTCCCTGGGCATCCGCCGCGGCGACCGCGTGGGCCTCTGGTCCACCAACTGCATCGAGTGGATCGTGATGCACATGGGCTGCGCCCGCGCCGGCGCCTCCCTGGTCAACGTGAATCCCGCCTACCGCTCCCACGAACTCCAGTACACCCTCTCCAAGTCGCGCATGAAAGCTCTCTTCCTGTGGCACAAGGACAAGCGCGCCGACTACGAAGAGATCCTCGGCCGCGCGCGGCACGGGCTCTCGCTCGACCTCCAGCACACCATCTACTTCGACTCGCCCGACTGGCCCGCGCTCCTCGACGCCCCCGGCGAACTGCCCGATTTCGTGGGCGTCGACGATGTGGCCAATATCCAGTACACCAGCGGCACCACCGGCCTGCCCAAGGGCGTGATGCTCACGCACCACAACATCGTGAACGACGGACAGTTCCTGGCCCAGGGCTTCCACTACACCGAGCTGGACAAGATTGTTCTGCCCGTGCCCTTGTTCCACTGCTACGGCTGCGTCATCGGAACCATGTCCTCGGTCAACTCCGGAGCGGCCATTATCCTGCCCAACTGGACCTTCGACGCCCGCGCCACCCTCAAGGCCATCCACGACGAACGCGCTACCTCCGTCTACGGCGTCCCTGCCATGTACGTAGCGGAGTTTGCTACTCCCGAATTCCCCTCCTACGATCTGACCAGCCTGCGCACTGGCATGATGAGCGGCGCTCCCTGTCCCATCGAGCTCATGAAACGCGTCCTCAATGAGATGCACATCGGCGAGTTGGTCATCGCCTACGGGCAAACCGAAACCTCGCCCGTCGTCACCATGAGCGACGCCGGCGACTCGATCGAGGTCCGCGTCAATACCGTGGGCCGCGCCATGCCCCAGACCGAGATCCAGGTCGTTTCCACCATCACCGGCGAGACCCTCCCGGCCGGCGAACAAGGCGAGATTTGCGCCCGCGGATTCGTGGTCATGAAAGGCTACGACGACGACCCCGAAGGCACGGCGCAGGTGATTGCCCCCGACGGATGGCTGCACACCGGCGACCTCGGCATCATGCGCGAGGACGGCTGCCTGCGCATCACCGGACGCTCCCGCGACGTCATCATCCGCGGCGGAGAAAACATCTACCCCCGCGAGGTCGAGGAGTTCCTCTACACCCACCCCAAGGTCGGCGAAGTCCAGGTCGTCGGCATCCCCAACGAGCGCCTGGGCGAGATCGTCGTCGCCTGGGTTCGCCTGCGTCCCGGCGTCGAGGCCACCGAAGCCGAAATTCGCGACTTCTGCCAGGGCCAGATCGCCTACTACAAGATCCCCGAGCACATCCGCTTTGTGGATGACTTCCCCGCAACCCTCTCCGGCAAAATCCAAAAGTACAAGATGCGCGAGTTCGAGATCGAGGCCCGCGGATTGCAGAATGTGGCCAACGCGGCAACGGCGTAAAAGACGCCACTCGACAGGCTGGATATCAGCCATGCCTTAGGCGTGCCGGGTTTCGCATCCTCCACGCCGCCGCCATCCTGAAATCTCCGGCGGGTTCGGCTCGCCCCCGGTAACCGGGATCATTCGAAACTTCCGAATCGACGGCAACTCGCCCGGAAACCGAGATGAGCCCGGCGAGTACACTGGATGCCTGGTGCCAATTGATTAGTCGCGGATTACGAATAGGCTTGAAGTGCTTGGCGCTAACCGTACAGGCTTGCTCCTCTTCAGGTTCTTGCGGAATGACGACGGCTTTCGGATGACTTACCTGTTCCATATTGTGCTTAGTCCGCGCAAGATGAGCCTATAATTCTGCCATGCGAAATCATTGTTCCTTTTGCTCTCTCTGTGCTTCGGCATTATTGGGAGCATCAGCCTTCATCGCATTCGGCCAGACAGCGCAAACGTCTTCCGGTATTCCCTTCAGTCACGGATTTGATGTCACCATCAACGGCAACGCACCAATTCACTTTGGATTGGATACAGGTTTGGCTTGGGATTTCATCCTTACATCGGAGCAGGCTAAATTGTTTGGATTGCCGGTCGTTGACCAACATACGATGTATACCTCGGACAAACAAACGGCGCTCGGCGCAAAATCGGATATCGTTCAGGCAAAGACGCTCACCTTGGCGGGTTACACATTTTCCGATCTAAAGGGTTTGGCCGTCCCCAACTCCCATCGTGGGGACGTAGGAATTACACTGTTTCGCAATGTACTGCTGACCCTCGATTATCCCCACGACCTTCTTCGCGTCAGCGACGGCCAATTGCCGCCAGCAAACGGTCACGACATCCTCGCATATACAACGGATCCAGCGGCGAATTTCAAGGTATTGCAGGTTTCTCCTATGGTCTCGATCCAACTAGCTGGTCAGCCATTGCAGGCCCTCATAGACACAGGCGCACATGAAGTATTCGGGGAAATAATCGTTCCCAGGGACGTTGCGGCAAAGCTGCCACTGGGTCCCCAGGTTGGGACGATGACCTTGGCAGACGCGCTCGGGCGCAAGTTTCCTTCGTACGTGGCTCCACTCAAGGGCGACCTTCAGTTGGGGGATGTGTTGGTGCACAATCCAATGGTGACCGTCTCCGACTGGCTCGGTTTCGTCAATGTCGGACCCTTGACGAAGAGGCTTGTCCTCACGATCGATCAAGTGAATCATCGTGTCCGGGTCGTCATGCCGGTTCCAGCACCTCAAACACAAGCAACTTTGAACTAGATCAGGCCCTTGGTTCAGTTGTTGCCAAACGCCAACGTTCTCACGAAACGGTCCAAGCAATCTGGAGCGCGTCCATTTTTCCAAGTTGCGGTCGAATCACCGCCTATGCGGAACTTCGATATTGATCCTGAAGAAGGACCACGTTCTTGAGTTACTGGCTGGCGGCAAGGTATTCCGAAGTTACAAAGTGGCGCTGGGACGGGGCGGGCTTGCGCCCAAGGAACGGGAAGGCGACGGGCGAACCCCGGAGGGCCACTACGGAATCGACGCCCGCAACGCAGACAGTCACTACCATCGTGCGCTGCACGTCTCCTATCCCAACGCCGACGATCGGTATCGTGCCGCCAGGCTCGGTGTCTCTCCCGGCGGCGCCATCACGATTCACGGCTTGCCGAATGGCATGGGGTGGGTGGGCGCCGCGCACCGCCTCTACGACTGGACACAGGGCTTCGTCGCCGTCACCGACGAAGAGATCGACGAGAGATGGAACCTGGTCCCGGTGGGCACGCCCGTCGAGATTCGGCCGTAGGCCAAGGCTCTCCCGGCCGCGCTCTTGTGCTCGCAGATGGGCTATTTTTCGCGGGTTGCCACGAACTCCTGCGGCGGACGGTCCCCGGCCTGACGCGTGAACTTGATCGTATCCCCGTCCATCTTGCCCTTGTAAACGATCTTGAACTCGTTGCCGTTGAAGTTCATCACCTGGGCAAAAGAGATCGTATCGCCGTCGATCTTCCCGTCCGAAAGATCGGTATCTCCCCGCGGGCTGGTGATCTTCCCGGTCAGCGTTGCCCCATCCACGTGAAAATCGAAGGTGATCGTCTGCGTGCCCCTGGGCGTTTCCACCTGGGCGGTCCATTTGCCGTTGAAATCCGCGGCCAGTGCGGCCGCCGAGCCGAGCGCGAAGAGCAGAACAGCGAGAAATGCCTTTCGAACCATCGCTTGCCTCCATGAGAGCGTTGCCATCGGGACTGAAAATCGCCCCTCCGCCTGCCATCAAAGACGCGGCGCACTCGCCCCAAGTCTCAAGACGCACATCTGCCCCGGCGGCAGATGCTTGCCGCCCCGGCCAGCCTCGTCACCCCGCCCCGAAAACAGCCCCGTGCGCGCATTCGCTCAGGCGGACTGCGCCAGGGCATGCAAATGCAGATTGCCCGTCTCCGTTTGCGCCAATCGGTGCACCACAACCGATGGCGCCGCACTCTCGACCGGCTCCTCGGCCTCCGGTTCGCCGTCGCTCCCGAGAATCGCGACGCGGCCCCGCAGAAACGCGCCCTCTTCGATGCTCAGCCGCCCCGCGCTCACATCGCCCGTCAGCGAGCCCTGCGCGCGAATCTCCACCCGATGCGTGGCCGCCACGTTGCCGCATACCTTGCCCAGCACCACGATCTCGCCGGCGGTAATCGCTGCCGCAACCTCGCCATGCGGACCCACCGTGACCCGGCTGCCGGCAAGTTCGATGCTCCCCTCGACTCTGCCATCGATAAACAGCGACTCCGAACCCGTGATCTTGCCTTTGACGATCAGCCCTTTGCCGATCGTCGCCTGGTAACTGGCCTGCGCCGCAACCCGGAGCGCGGCTTCCTGCACGGGTGCGACCGCTTCCGCACCCGCTGGCTCCGCGGTGGAAGAAAGAGAGGATGTTTCCGTAGCTCTGGATTTCCACATGACTTTCAATGGGTCTCCTGTTGCCGCCTGAGCAATGAAATGCCGCAACCGGCCAATCCAGCCAGCCACACTTCTTCTCATCGATCGGCAGCCTGGCGGCTGCTTCCATGCCGCCCCATCGCTGTCAGTGCAATTCAACGGCCAGAATGGAGACAGAAAAATGAGGCGCGCATGAGAAGAAAATGCGCACCGCCCTCCAAAAACCGCTCCCGCCGCCTGCGGTCGCGCCTCTTCCGCGCTCAGCCGCTGCGACGGCGCCGCGACCCTGCGCCCAGACCCCCGCCGGTCCGCCTGTTTCTAATGCACCGTGCGGTGCACCGTCTCCACCTGCTTGCCATAGAGCCCGCGAAAGGCGTTCCAGCGGATAATGGCGATCTCCTCCAGCATCTTCATCCCGTCGCGCAGATAGCTCATCCGGGTCCGCTCGTCGTGGGCCCAGCTCACCGGGACTTCCAGAATCCAGAATCCGCGCTTGAGCGCGATAAAAAGCAGCTCCGGGTCAAAACCCCAGCGCTCGATCGTCTGCAGTTGGAAAACGGTCTGGGCGGCCTCCCGCGTAAAAGCCTTGAACCCGCACTGCGTGTCGGCAAACTTCAGCCCCATCACCGCGCGGATCACCGCGTTGAAGCAGCGCCCGAAAAACTGCCGGTACAGCGGCTGGCGGTGCGTCTGCCGGCCTTTCTCCAGCCAGCGCGAGCCGATCGCGATGTCGGCGCCGCCGGCGATGGCCGCAAACAGCCGCTCGGCCTCCTCGATCGGCGCCGAAAGATCCGCGTCGGTAAAGAGAGCCACCTCGCCCTGCGCGGCAAGCATTCCCGCACGCACGCTGTAGCCCTTGCCGCGGTTGGCGGCATTCTCCATCAGCCGCACCTCCGGCGCATCGGCGGCAAAGGCCCGCGTCACCTCCGCCGTCGTATCCGTCGAACCGTCGTTCACCACGATCACTTCCGCGGACCAGCCGCGCTCGCGGATGCACGAGACCACCGACGCGAGCGTCGCAGGAATGCGCGCGCTCTCGTTATAGGCCGGAATGACAATGCTGTATTTCGGATAGTGCGTCACGCCTGCAACCACCCTTCGTCCACGATTCCGTGTTCCTTTGTGCGCGGTCTCCGGGAAAAGACTCTGGACATCATAACTCCAATGAGCCAACTTGATCCGATCAATCTCGGTCCCGCGGTTTCTCCCGCCCGTGCGCCCATGCCAAAGGCCCAATTCTACACAAGTTCTACCTTTTTCGCGCTCTTCCGGGCAGAATCCGGTTATGCTGTGAGCGGAGGCCTGACAAACATGACAAAGGCAGACTTGGTGGAAAAGGTGACTGGCCTGGGCGACCTGACGCGCCGCGATGGCGAGGTCATCGTCGAAACCATCTTCGGTTCGGTGATCGGCGCCTTGCAGGGCGGCGACAAAATCGAGATTCGCGGCTTCGGATCCTTCCGCATCCGCCAGCGCAATCCACGCATCGGACGCAACCCCAAGACGGGAGAGCGGGTCGAAGTCCCGGCCAAACGGGTCCCCTACTTCAAGCCTTCCAAGGAGCTGCGCGACCTGGTCAACCCCGGCGAGGCCGTCAGCGCCTCCTGAGCCCGCCGCTTACCCTCTTCCTGCGCTCGTCGTGCCAGGCCATCCGCGATCGCCGTCCCCGCGCCTTCCAGCGCGCGGACGGCGCACCTCTCATGAGGCCTCCGCGGCTTCTCCAACACTCCTCCCTTTCAGATCGAGCCGGCTAGAGCGCCCTGCGCCGGGCGCTTGGCCGTTCGCCGCTGGCCGATCCAGTCCACCAGGAAAAGGCCGGCCAGGAACGGAATCAGCCAGATCGCTCGGCATCCATAGCGATCGTCCACCACCGACAGGACGCCCGTAATCAGGGCGTTGGCCACCACCATCGAGAGGATCGTCAGGCTCAACCCGGCCAGCCGCGGAGAGTGCCGGCGCCAGAGAAACGGAATCGCCGCCCCGATCAGCCCCAGCGAAACCGCAACCGTCCACCCTTGGATCTCCGTGAGCAGGTCGAGCGGCAAGGCGCCCTTCGCCTGGCGGCTCTTCAGATAGCTCGCCCGCGCTCCCGGCAGCACGGAATCGAACTGCCCCAGCATCCACGGACTGGGATCGAATCCATACAAGCCGAAGGCCAGAAGCTGCTCCTTGAAGTTGGCCGCCGACCGGGACAACTGGGCGCGCGGATAGGCGCGCAGCGTGGCCAGAACCAGCGGAATCTCTTCCTTCGAAATTTGCTCCCGTTCGGCGTCGCTGCCGCTCTCGTAGGCGCCGTCCGGATCCCACAGAAAGCCGTCCGCATCGTTGCTCAGCTCTTGCAGATGATTGCAGACCGCCCATTGCAACTGCGGGCAATGCTTCTCCAGGTACCAGCGCCCGGGACCGTCGGCGACCGTCCGCGCCAGCAGGTAGGGCGGACGCTCGCCGTTCAGCGAGGGCTTGCCATAGAGGTAGCCGTGCAGCGCCAGTTGCGCCGCCGCCGCCAGCGCCACCACCGCCGCCGCCTCGCCCGCGCCGCGCATCCGCCGGCCCATCTGCCGGCGATCGAACAGGGCAAACAACGCCAGCAGAACGCAGAGCCCCAGGGCCAGCATCAGGTGTGTGGCATGGGCGGTCGCCGCCCATACCGCCACCAGATACAGCGCCGGCCGCTCCGCCCGCGAAAGCGTGTCGCCGGCAAAGGCCAGCAGATAAAGGCTGAGATACAAAACCGGGCCCAGAATGTCGGGCATGATGAAATCCGCGTACCAGCTCACGCTGGTCAGCAGGCTCAGCGCGAAAACCAGCGCCAGGTAGCAGGCCGCGCGATGCCGCGCCGCCAGCGACCGCACCACCAGCCACAGAACCCAGGCCACCAGAACGCATTGCAGGGCGACGATCGGCCAGGGAGAGAGGTTCCAGTGCCAGGGCAGGATGCCAAGGCTGTAGAACAGGGACCGCACGCCGTAGTATTCCGAAAACTTGCGCAGGAACAGCGCCCGCGCCACCATCCGGCCGTCGTCCATATACGTCATCGAATCCGGATAAAGCAGCGGAAAACCGTTGAAGAACGCCGGCCAGCTCAGAAAGAGCGCTCCCAGCAGCACCGCTCCGCCGTGGCAAAAGCGAAGCCGTCCCTTCCCGCTCGGCGCAAGCCTTCGCCCTTCAGCCCCAGGAAATGCCATGGCTTTCCAGTCCCCTCGCAAATCTTCGTCTTGATCGCCCACCATCCTACCATCCGAGGCGCTCAAAAAAAGACGGCGCGAAAATCCACGCTCCGCGCGCTGGAACAGGCCGGTTATCGCTGGCCGCGAGCAGCCTTCCCGATCCCGATCACGCTCAACATCCGGCCCGCGCGGCCCTGCGATGCGCGATGGGAGAAGAACCACTCTGTCTGGCAGCTCGTGCAGCCGCCCACCCGGTGAATCGAGCGGGGCGTCAGGCCCGCTGCCAGCAATTGGCGGCGATTGGCCTCCATCAGGTCCAGATGCAGGCTGGGACCGATGGGCGAGTGGCCGGGCGCGCGCTGGGTAAGAAACAGCATCGGATACTTGGTCCGCACCGCATCGGCATCGTCCACCTCGCAAAAAAGCTCGCGAGCGTAGGCAAACTGGGATTCGAAGCTGGAGAGCACCTCTTCGCCCACCGCGTAGCAGCAGGCGCCGATTCCGGGACCGATGGCGGCAACCAGATCTTCGGGCCGCGATCCGAACTCGAGGCGCATCCTGCCCACGCCGGCCTCCACAATCCGCTTCACGGTCCCCCGCCAGCCGGCGTGGAAGGCGGCCACGGCCCGCCGCTTGCGGTCGGCCACCAGCACGGGAATGCAGTCGGCCGTTTGGATGCCCAGCAGCAGGCCGGGCTCGTCGGTCATCAGCCCGTCGCCCCGCCAGGGCCGTTCGCGCGCGGCGTCGCCGGCGGTCGCAATCACCACCAAGCTCGAGTGGATCTGCCGCAGCGTCGCCAGCGGCGTCGCCGCGTCGCCCGTCACCGCCTCGGCCAAAAGTCCCCGGTTGCGGGCCACCGTCTCCCGGCTGTCGTCGGCCGTAAATCCAAGATTCAACTCCCCCGGCGCATCCTCGGCGCAGTAGCAGCGGCTCAGCCCGCCCTTGCGGGTGCTGAACCCGTGCCACAGCCAGGGCAGCTTCTCCCAGCCGGGAACCGCCAGCCATTGCACGCCGTTTGCCCCCACACGAGCAGCGGGCGCCCCCGGGCGCAGATCCTCCGGATGCGCGCGTTCAAATCGCATGCGCCGCGTCGCTCCGGCCGCCTGCCCGCGCAGGGTGCGCACCAGGCCCGCCTGCTCAAACAGAGCGTCGATCGCCTGGATATCCGCGTCGCTGCGAGCCTTCCGAGTCGAGGGGGGCGCCTTCACAGTTCAATTCTATCTGGGGAGATTCTTCTCCGCTCTTTTCATGCCTGGCGGCGCGGAGCGAATGGGCCTGCCTTCCGGCAGGCCCGCTCGAGAGGCAATTTGAGGGGAGGGGTCCAGGGGGGCTTGAGAGAAGGGGTCCATACAGGACCTTCAAAAAGGAGTGGATACCTTTCTTGGAGGGGTCGTATTTCGGGGAAGCCTCTGCTTGTTACTTAGTCAGATGCAGGAACCCGCAAAAGGTTGCATCTTCCTTTACGGCGACACGATTCGATCGCGCCCCTCCCGCCACGGCTCTCACCCGGTTACCGATCCGGCACCCCCCGTACACAAAAGAACATTAATCAAGTTGCATCGGCGCGGCGGAGTTGTCACTCTTTAGGTGTGAAACGCTGGCACTACATCGTTTTGTTCGGCATCTTGATCTTCGGGTCGGTCTACGTCTATCTGCATCGCCAGCAGTTGGGGCTCGCCGGCCCTCGCGCTTACGTCTCCAGTGACGCCGCCGTCTCCGACCAGACGGGCCCCGAGGCCCGCCCCGCCCACATCAACTGGCAGTTGGCCGACCGCTCCAGCGATGGCTTCAAGGTCGAGATGCCCAGCGACGTCAAGGAGATCCAGGTCCCCGCCTACAACGAAGCCAACGGCTCGGAACCGGTGAACATGATCTTCTCCAACCCCGACGGCGGCACCGCCTTTGCCGTCGCCTGGGCAGACAACCCGCCCGTGATGCGGGTCAACAGCCGGGTTCCCGACAGAACCCTCGACATGGCGCGCGATGGCGCACTGGCCCGCACCCAAACTACCCTCATCAGCGAATCCAGAGCCAATCCCGCCGGCTTTCCAGCGCGGGATTTTGTCGCCCGCAACGAGGGCGGCGGCATCCTCGATTCCCGGCTGATCTATGCCGGGCAACACCTCTACATGCTCATCGCCACCTTCCCTTCCATGAGCGCCCGCCGCGAACAGGATGTGGCGCGTTTCTTCAATTCCTTCACGCCCAACGTCTCCCCCACGATTCCCGAAGCCTTGCCGGGCGCGCCTCCGCCCGTCCGACGCAACTGAGAAACCGCCCGGCCGCCAAATCTTCGGCTGTTAACTCAACGGATTCCCTCGGCGCCGCGCAACGCAAATCCATTACTTTGGTGATCGGCCCGCGGCTATCCCCGCGCAATTCTTTCCAGTAGAATGCCGATATCATCAGCTTTCTGAAACGGGCTTAGGCATGACAGTTTCCGCTCTCTCGACCGCGGGTCTTTCTCAGTTCGTTCTTTATTCAAGCAATCTGAACAAGGCGCAAAAGGCCTGGCAAAGCCTGGAGCAAAGCCTGGCCGCGGGAAACCTCGGCGCCGCGCAGTCGGCCTTTACCGCCTATCGGCAGGCCAACCAGAACCTGTCGGCCATCGGCGCCGCCGCTACGCCCGCCAACACGCAGCTCGCCAGCGATATGACCGCGCTGGGCAACGCCCTCGGCTCGGGCCATCTGGCCGACGCCCAATCCGCCTTCGCCACCGTCCAGAACGACCTGAAGACGACCCCGTCGCAAACCACGCCAGCCGCCTCTGCGGCCATCAGCCAGGCCGTGCAGATGGTGGACGACCTGATCACCCTCTCCAGCGCGAGCAGCCTCTCCACCGCCTCCGCCGATCCCACCGTCGGGATTTTGAGCGGCGCGTACGGCGTCAACACCTCGTCCAGCATCTCCGATCCCGCCACCGCCGTTCTGCACACCCTGTACAACGCCTACAGCGCGTCGAACCTTGACCAGATCGCCAGCGCCGCGGGCAACGCGGCCATCGAGAGCAGCACGAGTGCGCACAGCAGCGCCAGCGTCAATACCTACGCATAGCCGCGCCCCTTCAATCGGGACCGGCCTGGCGCAAACAAGCGGTTGCGATGCCCGTTCTCTCAGGCGGTGTGCGCGTGGGGGCGCGCGGCCTTCTCCACAAAGTGTGTAATCAGGCCGACGGGCAGAAAGCGGACGAGGAAGGCCGTGAACCGGCCGCCGAAGTAGGGGATGATCGTCCGCTGGCCGCGGGCCAGGGCGGCAACCGCCAGCCGGGCCACCTCGGCAGCGGGCTGCTGGCCGCGGCCCTTGAGCGCGCCGGCGTGGGCCACATCGAAGAATTCGCTCTCCGTGGGCCCTGGGCAGAGCGCCGTCACCTTCACGCCGAAGCCGGCCACCTCGGCCGCCAGGCCCAGGGCAAAAAAGCGGTCGAAGGCCTTGCTGGCCGCGTAGGTGGTGATGTACGGCACGGGCTGAAAGCTGGCCGTCGAGCCCAACACCAGCACCCAGCCCTTGCGCCGCTCCACCATGCGCGGGACAAAAAGCCGCGTCAGGCGCACCGTGGCCTCGCAGTTGACGCGAACCTGGCTCAGTTCCTGCTCGATAGGCGCCGCGTAGAAGGCCCCGAACTGGCCGAGGCCGGCATTGTTCACAAGAATATCCACCGCCAGGCCGGCGCCTTCGGTGGCGTCGTAGAGCCGCTGCGGCGCGGCCGGATCGTTCAGGTCCGCGAGCACAATGCGCGCCTCGGTCCCCTTCGCCGCCACTTCGGCGGCCAGCGCTTCCAGCCGCTCCTGGCGGCGGGCGGTGAGAATGAGTTTCGCGCCGTGGAGTGCAAGTTCCCGCGCCAGCGCCGCGCCAATGCCCGAACTGGCCCCGGTCACCAGCGCCCATTTGCCGTTGAAATCCTCTACATTTGCCATCGCCGGACCATCATAGCGGATGAAGGGCGATCGAGAGGTGAACGATCCACCCCTGTCGGGATGCGGCGGCGATACCCACCCAGAAGCGGGCCTCACGATTCTGTGCTTTGATCTCGTGCTTTCCCAGATCCCAAAATCGGGGCGCCACAACGTTGGCGCCACCTCGCACGGCAAAAGAACGAGAGCATTTTTGCTTTTTCTGTAGACTACCGTGCCCCATCCTTTCCGCTTCATTTCGAGAAAAAACTGCGGAAAGTGTGGGATGCCGATAAAATTCGCGTCTACACAATTTCCGAAACTGCTCTAAGAAACGGCTGCGATCGATTCCCCTTCGAACTCCTCGTTCAGCCACTTGCTGAACGCCGCAAACTCCTCGTCGCGGCCCAAAAAATCGCGAACCATCTGCCGGCCCGGCTTGGAGCCGCCCTGCTCGATCACGGCCTTGCGGTAGCGGCTGCCGGCCTCGCAGCCCAGCAGGTCCTGCGGATCGAACTGGGCGAAGAAGTCCAGGGCGATGACCTTGTCGAAGGCGTAGGTGTAGTAGTTCGACGAGTAGCCAGTCAGATGGCCGAAGCTCGAGTACATGCGGTTGCCTTCGATCCAGGTCCAGGGCTGAAGGCTCTCGTGCAGGCTCTGGGTCATGCGGTCCAGATCCACGCCAGTGGGCTCCTGGTCGTGCAGATCGAGCGAGAGGGTGGTGTAGTAGAGCTGCGAGCGCACCCAGTCGGCGCGGCCAAAGGCGCCGGCCAGTTTCATCCTTTGGATGAGTTCATGGGGCAGCACCGCGCCGGTTTGATAGTGCCGGGCGAAGGCCTGGAGCAGCTTTTCGTCGCGGAAAAACTCCTCGAGCATCTGCGAGGGAACCTCGATGAAGTCGCCCTCGGTGGCAAAGCCGCTCAGGCCGGCCCACTCGGTATGGCCGCCCAGGATGGCGTGCATCAGGTGGCCGAACTCGTGGAAGAAGGTGACCACATCGTTGTATTGCAGCAGGCCGGGATCGCCCTCCGCGCCGCCGGGAAAGTTGCAGATCAGCGCGGCCTCGGGCAGGGCGCGGCCGCGCACGCCGGTGACGATCGGCGCGGCGGAGAACCACTTGTCCTTGCCCTCGCGGGGATGCATGTCCAGATAGAAGCGGCCTACGGCGCGGCCTGCGTCGAAGACCTCGAAGACCGAGACGGTGGGGTCCCAGCCGGGCGCCAGGGAAGGGCGAAATTCGACTTTGAAGAGCCGCGCCGCCGTCTGCAGCACGCCGGCCTCGACCTGCGCATAGGGAAAGTAGGGGCGAACCGATTGCGAATCGAAGTCGAAGGCCGAACGGCGGAACTGCTCGTACCAGTAGCCGCGGCTGGCGCTGTCGATTGCGACCAGGCCAGGCTGGCGGCGGCGGGCGAATGCCAGAATCAGTTCGTGCTCGCGGCGCGCGCCCTCGCGGCTGGCCTCGTCGAGCTTGACCAGAAAGCTGCGCACGTTGGCCGCCGAGCCCATCATCTGGTCGGCGGTGGCCAGATCGGCCCAGCTGCGAAAGCCGAGCACCGTGGCGATCTCCTGGCGCGTCGCCAGCAGGTCCAGAAGAATCTGCTTGTTGGCCGGGTAGGCGCGGGTGTTGTACGCCAGGAACATGCGCTCGCGCAGCGCGGCGCTGGCGGCAAAGGTCATCACCGGCTGCATCTCGGGCTGGTCGGTGCTCAGGGTGATGCGCCCCGTGAAATCGGGCAGATGGCGCGCCAGGTAGTCGGCGGGCAAACCATCGAGTTCGGCCGCCGTAGCCTCAATGGTCTTGGCGCCCTCCTGGATGTTGCGGCTGAATTCGAGCGAGAGCCGCGTTGCCTGCTCGTGCAGCGCTTGCAGCCGGTCGCGCGTGGCCTGGTCCTTGTCCACGCCGGCCAGGCGATAGCCCAGCAGCGTCCGCGCCACAAAGTGCCTCGTCGCCGGGCTCGCCCCTTCCAGATCGATGGCCGCCAGAGCCTCGTAGACCTGGCGATTGAGGCTGAGCGCGCTGCCGGCCATGGCCACCCGCTGCGCTTCCCGCTGGGCCTGGTCGCGCACCGCGCTGTCGGCGGCGACGGAGTTGAGCACCCCGGCCTGCGCTCCGGCCAGGTTGAGCTGCTCGATCGCCGCGTCGTACAGGCGCAGGGAGTTCTCCGGAGTGCGCGGCCCTTCCACCGCAAGCAGTGCGGCCAATGCCGCTTCGTGCGCGGCGAGCCGGGCGCTCACCCAGTCGCTAAGCGCCTCGGCCGAGGCGGCGCCGCCGGCTTCCCAGGCATGAAACTCTTCCCTTGCTACTACGATTGCGGACTTCTCAGTGGACATCGCGGGCAAACTCCTCCCCATCTCTAGGTTGCCACACCGGAGCGGCTTAGAGCGCGCGCATTTCCCCGCGGCAAAACTTGATTCCCCTGTTGCATCCTGAACAGAAGCCCTTTAAGATGCGTCAATTGACGGCTATGCCTCACGCGACCCACAGTACGCATCTTTCAGCGCCCGCGCCGGCGCCCCGGCTGCGCGTGGGCAAGCTCTGCGTGGCCGTCCAGGGCGCCTCGCCGGCAGAGATGTTGGAACGCGCCGAGGCGGCCCTCAAGGATGCGAAATTCCTCGAATTCCGGCTCGACGCCCTGCCCAAGCCCTCGGCGGCGCTGCCCCAATTAACGGAATTCCTGGCCGCGCGCCGCGACGTGACGGCCATCGCCACCTGCCGGCGGCAGAACTTCGGCGGCCGCTTCGCGCGCTCCCTGGCCGCGGAGCTTGAGGTGCTGTTGGCTGCCGCCCAGGCGGGCTGCCAGATTGTCGATCTCGAAGTCGAGTCCGCCGAAGAGGCCAAGCCCGCCCAACTCGGCAAATTCCGCGACGGCCTGCGAGAGGCGGGCGCGGCGCTCCTGGTCAGCTTTCACGACTTTTCCCGCACCAGGGGCCTGGAGCAGGCGGCGCAACGAATCGAAGCCTTCCAGCCGGATTTTGTCAAAGTGGTCTCTACCGCCCGCTCGCTCAGCGACAATCTCGCCGTGCTGCGGCTCATCGAGGACCGCTCGCTCTCGGCGCATGTGGTGGGCATCGCCATGGGCGAGGAGGGACTGGTGAGCCGGGTGCTGGGTCCGCGTGCCGGTGCGGCCTTCACCTTTGCCTCCTCCGGCGAGGGCGTTGAAACCGCCTCTGGCCAGGTGACCGCGCGCCTGCTGCGCGACCTTTACCGCGTCGAGCATCTCGACCAGGCGACGCGCATCTTTGGCGTGGCCGGCAACCCCATCGCCCACTCCCTCTCCCCGCTCATGCAGAACGCGGCCTTTCGCCGCGAGAGCGTGAACGCGGTGCTGCTGCCCTTGAAGGTGCGCGCGCTCGACGACCTGCTCACCCTCGCCCGCGAACTGCCCCTGGCCGGCGTGGCTGTCACCATGCCGCTCAAACAGGAGGTGCTGCCCTACCTGGCCAATATGGACCCGCTGACGGCCCGCATCGGCGCCTGCAACACCCTCCGTACCGGCGCCGACGGCAAGCTCTACGGCTTCAATACCGACGTTGCCGGGGTGGTCAGGCCGCTGGAAAAGCGCATCGCCCTGAAGGGCGCCCGCATCGCCGTGCTGGGAGCCGGAGGCGCGGCCCGCGCCGCGGTCTTCGGCCTGGTCGAGAAAGGCGCCGAGGTCTTCGTCGTCAACCGCACCCACGAAACCGCCGTCGCCCTGGCCAAACAGGCCAAGGCCAAGGCGCTCAAGCACGAGCAATTCGCCAAAGCCCGCTTCGACGTGCTCATCAACACCACCCCCTGCGGCATGGCCGGCTCGAAACAGGCGCTGCCCATCGCGGAAAACGAATTGAACGCCGGACTGGTCTTCGACCTGGTCTATAACCCGCTGCTTACGCCCCTGCTCAGGCTGGCCGCCGCGCGCGGCATCCCGGTCGTCAGCGGCGTCGAGATGTTTGTGCAGCAGGGCGCGCGCCAGTTCGAAATTTGGACCGGCAAGCCCGCTCCCGAGGCGGAGATGCTGCGCGTCGTCGAGCTCGCGCTCAAGCGCCGGGGATGAGCCGGGGCAAGGCCCTGCATCCCCCGATCGCGGGCTCGAGACCGTGCGCACCCGGCATGATTGTCAAGGAAAAGTAGAACGAGCTTCGCCCCGCGGCATGGGTCTTATTGCTCATCCAGTAAAATCGGAACCCGGCTTGCCGGACCGTTGTCGCCACAACCGATTGCTGTGGGGCGCGCAAAGAAAGTCGCCCCTCCGGCGTTCTGTTGCGGGACTTCTTCAACCGATCTTTACTTCGCTTTTTTCGCCGCCTTGCCCGTCTTCGGCTTCTCGCCCTCCAGGTGCCCCACCGGGATCGGCCCCAGGTCCGGGCCGGTGCGCTTCACTTGCGTGTCGACCATCATGTAGCGGATGGTGCGCGCGGAGACCGGGCGGACAATGCCGGTGGTGGGGTCGGTCGAGACGTTCGGCCCGTTGGCGATCTGGAAGCTGAAGACCGGAGCGCTGCCGCCCGACGCCGGCTCAAAACCGGTGCGGACCGGCAGATAGCCCTGAATCGGATGCAGCCGGAAGGCCGTCTCGTAGCGATGGTGCTTGAGGCTCCAGGTAAAGACGCGCACCTGGTCGAAGTCGAACGGCAGCCCCGATTTGGGCGGGCTGAGAATGGTCAGGTACTCCGGAACCTCGTGGTTCGGCGTGCTGGCCTCCGGATCGACGACCTTGGCCAGAACGTAGGCGCCCACAATGCGCTGGCCCTCCCCATAGGTGCCAATCTCGTCCGGCACGTCCACATCCACGCGCCCGGCCAAAAGCCAGCCCGTGTGGCCGGCGGCGTCGCGCACCAGCCACCAGTCTTCCAAAACAACCGGCGGAGCTTCCGGCGCCGCGCCGGCCGGAACCGCCGAACTCGACTTTTGCGCCGCGGGAGAAGCGGAGGCAGCCGGAGAACTCTTCGCCGCGCCGCCGGCAGCCGTCTGAGTCGGCGCCGCCGAGCCCGCGGCCGGCGCCTTGGGAGCCGAGGCGCGGGCCAGAAGCTCGACCTTGGCGTTGCCGGCCAGCAAATAAAAATGCTCCGTATCGCGGCCCGGCGAGATGTGGAGATAAAGATCGTCGCGCAGGGTCGCGGTCGAGACCACCGGGTCCTGTTTGTGCTGGCCGGCGAGTTGCTCGAAGGCGTCAAAGCTCTTGCTGTCGATCACCGCGCGCTCTTCGATCCAGCCAATCTCGTTCTTCTGCGTCTTGACCTTGAGAAAGCGGTGGCCGTGCTCCAGCACTTCCAGCGGCTGGCCGTTGGTCACCTCGGCCACGCGATTCGAGACGGCGGCGACGCGGTCGTGCAGATACATCTGCCGCACCGACACATAGACCGTCTCGTGCAGCATGTGGTGGAAGCGGTTGCAGCCCAGCCCTAACCCCAGAAATAAGAGCAGACAAAGCGAAAGCAGCCGCGGCAACGAGAGGACCGAAGCTCGGGGGCGCCTGAGAAACGGGGCAAATAGAATGGACGATCGCGTGGACACGGCCGGTGGCGTTCCTCTTGAGGATAGCAGAAACAGAGATCGGAGATCGGGAATGCCTAGCTCATTGGCAGGGCAATCGCATCTGAAACGGTTGGATTGTTTTGAAAGGGCCCGGCGCCTCGGGACAAAGATCGAGAACGACGGAGGGTCCTCCCTCCTCCGCCTCTTACGGCGCGGCCACGATGGCGATGCTGTTGGCCGCGGTGGTCGAGGTGATCTGCGAGTCCAACTGGCCGGTGGTGGTCGAGTCGAAGGTATAGGCGTCCAGGTAGGGGCTGCCCAGCGATCCCACGGCCAGCACAAAGGTGCCGGTCGAGTCCTCGGCCAGGCCCAGCGGCTGAATGCCGGCGGCCACGCTGCCGACCTTGGCCAGGGTATAGGTGGAAGAGCTTGCGGTCACTGAGAATCCGGTGACGTTGCCCGCCGTGCCGGTGCCCGCGCCGTTGGCCACATAGACCATGTCGGGGCTCGAAACGGGCAGGATGAAGTTGGGCGCCAGTCCGCCGCTAGCCATCGGCGAGCCGGTGGCCTGGGTGAGCGTGGAGCTGCCCAGCGAGCTGTAGGTGAAGGCGCGCAGGCCGCCCGATGTTCCCGCGGAGTTGGCCAGGGTTTCGCCGATGTAGAAGAGCCGCGGCGTCGTGCCCGGGTCGACGGCCACCGAAAGCGCCGAGCCGCCGCTGTTGGCCACCGGAATCGTGGCGGCTTTCACTCCGCTGGGGAAGGGGCTGGTCGAGCTGAAGGGAACCACAATCGTCCCGCCCGCGCCGAGGGCGACAAAGATTTCGGCGTTATCGCCGGAGAGGACCATCTTGTTGGTCTGTAGCGCGGCGTTGGCCACGGTAAACGAAGCCGTCACCTCGGTGCCGGTATTCGCTCCGGTGGTGGAGCTGATCGGAACCGCGCCGATGGTCACTCCGTTGCTCCCCGGAATGGCCTCGATCAGCCACGAGTTGGTCGTGTCCACCTGAACGGCGTAGGCCTGATCGGTGGAGACAACGGTGGCCGTGCCCAGCTTGCCGCTGGAGATGGGATAGGCAAAGACGCCCGAGGTGGTGCTGACCACCAGAAAGTCTCCATTGGGCGCCATGGCCATCGCATAGGGCGAGCCGGTCACCGTCCAGGGACTGCCGGAGATCGCCGTCAGCGTGCCGGAGACAATCGAGTCGCCGGCAATTTCGGGCGTCGAGCCGGCGTTGAGCAGATAAAAGTTGCCGCCGGTCGCGGTGGTGCAGTTGGTGGTGCAGGTGCTGCTCCCGCTCGGCGCCTGCCAGAAATTTCCGCAGCCTGCCACAAGCGGCGCCACCGCCAGCAACAACCGTGCCCACTTTCCCAAATTCATTGCCGCTCCTTGCCTCTCGTTCGCAGGCCCCAACTCAAAGGTATCGTCTCCGCGCGCATCCTGTCCTGCTACCGTATTGGACGTGCCCGCGCTATCAATCGCTCAGCGCGGCGCCGCTGCGAAAGCCCCAGGCCGCATCAGACGCGTCCGAGAGGAGTCGTTCGACTTCAGCTCTCTGGCCGGCGCGGGAGGGCTGTCCAGCGCGGCATCGAGAAACATCCGGATCGTTCCTGCGAACGGATGTCGGTGGCATGCCGGCCATCCCGCCTTCTCGCCAGCCAGGATGGCGTGAGGATCGGCGCGCGGCACATGCGGGAAAGGCCGCGGAATGCGCGTCAGCCGTTGCGGATTCCCACTAATTCCAAATTTCCCACTCTTCCGTCTATTCCCACTTTCTCTTCGTTTCCCACTTTTACACAATTACCCACTCGCTCCCAGGCAGGGCGCCACGTGCCGGACGCATCTCGGCTGGAACCGTGCATCCGCAACAAGAGATGCAAAGATCCCCTCTGCGGAGGTGAAATCGGACCTCTCAGTTGGGCCGGCCGCCGGAGTTCGAGCGGCGGCGGAAGCGCTCGTCGATGGGCTGGCGATCCCTGAAGCCCGTCTCGACGGTGTGCCAGTGCTCGATCGCGGCTTCGCCCATCCGCCAGCAGAGCAGGACCACCTGGTCGTCGATCCGGCAGGGAAAATCGAGCAGCCCCGCCTCCAGATCCTTCACCTGCACGCCGATCGAGTCGATTTCGGCGATGCTCTCGCGGGCCAGCCGCAGGTGCGACTCCATCTCCGCGCGGAGTTTCGAGGCCTTGCTCACATCCACCTTCATGCCGCCGGAAAGGTAGATGCGGCGCGAGAGTTCCGAGAGGTTGGAATCCGCCTCTTCGGCGGACTGCTTGCCTTCGATCGCGCGTTTCAGCAGCGACTCCAGCACCGGGAGCAGGGATTGCGCTTCTTCGAGGGTAAAGGTCTTCATGGGGGAAATGCCTTTGCTCTACAGGATACGACGAAACAGGGAACAGAGACGAAGGGACGAAGAGCACGACAATCGCATTGGCAACGGTTGGGCTGTTTTGAAAGGGCACGGCTTCAGCCGTGCCGCAAAACAGCCAAAAGGCTCCTGGGCTTCAGCCCCCGAGGGATGGTGTGGAAGGATTCAATCCATCCCTCGGCGGCTGAAGCCGGAAAAATGGGCCCCGCATGTTCAGGCCGATCGATTCTCTCCGCTTCTTTTCCGGGGAAGGACCGCGGGCGCGCATCCCGGCTACTCCCTATTCCCTACTCCCTGCCTTACCCCACTTCCAGCATCCGGTCCAACGCCACGCGCGCCCAGCGTTTCACGCCCGACCGCACCTGGATGCGGTTCACCACCCGGCCCTCGACCAGGTTTTCCAGCGCCCAGGCCAGGTGCTGCGGGCTGATCCGATACATGGTGGTGCACAGGCAGCCGGTATCGTCGAGGGTGATCACCCGCTTGCCCTGCGCGGCAAAGCGGCGCGCCATGCGGTTGACCAGGTGAATCTCCGTGCCCACCGCAAACATCTGGCCCGCGGGAGCTTGTTCGACCAGCGCGATCAGCCGCTCGGTGGAACCCAAGGCATCGGCCTTCTGGCAGACCTCCCAGCGGCACTCGGGATGCACGATCACCTGGATGCCGGGATGCTTGGCGCGCACCTGATCCACGTGGCTGGGCAAAAAGCGCTGGTGGACGGCGCAATGGCCTTTCCACAGCAAAATGCGGCTGCTGGCCAGTTTTTCTTTCGTCTGTCCGCCCTGGCTTTGACCGATCTGGTTGGCCCATGGATCCCAAACCGCCATCTCCTCCAGCGGAATGCCCATCGCGTACCCGGTGTTGCGGCCCAGATGCTGGTCGGGCAAAAACAAGATCCGCTTGCCCTGAGCAAAGGCCCACTCAAAGGCGCCGCGGGCATTCGACGAGGTGCAGACCAGGCCGCCATGCTCGCCGCAAAAGGCCTTGATGGCGGCGGTGGAGTTCATATAGGTCAGCGGGATCGTCTCGTCCGAAAGGTGAAGACGCTCCAGCGCTTCCCAGCAGGCTTCCACCTGGGAGATTTCCGCCATATCGGCCATCGAGCAGCCGGCGCTGAGGTCGGGCAAAATCACCTGCTGGCCGGAATGGCCGAGCACATCGGCGCTTTCGGCCATAAAATGCACGCCGCAGAAGACAATGTACTTCGCGCCGGTATCGGCGGCGATCCGGGAGAGCTTGTAGCTGTCGCCGGTGGCGTCGGCAAAACGGATCACTTCGTCGCGCTGATAGTGGTGGCCGAGCAGGAGGGTGGTCGCGCCCAGCTTGGCCCGCGCCGCTGCGATGCGCGCATCCATGGTGTGGTCGGGAAGCGCCAGATAGTTTTCGAGACTGCACCTGCTGCCAGCCTCCGGCGAGGCCGCCGTTAATTCGTCAAGGACCAGATTCACCGTATTCCGCCTTCAGCCCGGCAAGCCCACAAAAAACGCCGGACGGGGATGTTGAAAGCAAACAGGCCTGCAGTGGACGCACTGGCATTCCCAAATTGCATCGGCGCAAACGCCGGAATCGTCGGGGAGAGCCCCCATCCACGGGGTTGTTGCAGCCCTTTCAATTAAACAGACGCGATTTCAAGCCGGAAGACGCACGATCCGGTCCGGCAAAAACCGCCCCGTTGGCAAATAGTGTAACAAAAACGTAACAGGCGTCCCAAACGGCGCGGGCGGGATGGAGAATTCTGGACGGAGCGGCGGGCGAGGGGCGCGGACAAAAGTCCGCGCCCCTCGTGCAATCAAAGTTTTTGGCCGGAGATGTTGCGCAGGGACGCCTGGAGTTCGAGAATTTGCAACTGCACCTGCTTCACTTCCTTGAGAATCTCGACGCGGGTGCTGAGGACGAAAAACTTCAAGAGCTGCATGACGCCGACGATGAAGAGGACCAGCGCGGCGAACTCGAACTTTTGGCCGTTGGGCGTGACCAGCCACTGCTCTCCGCGATAAAAGCACAGCACCCCAAAGGCGAGCACATAAATCCACAGAAAGCGCGCCAGCCATTTGTTGAAGCGCAGCTTCCGGTCGTGTTTGGCCAGCAGGGTCGTCACTTCTTCCCGGTAGGCCGCAAGGTTCTCGGGCTGGGGCAGGCGCGCCAGCAAGCGGTCGCGCAGAGTGCTATTTTCCTGTTCCATAACCACCCTCACTCAGAATTTCTTTCATGGCTCGTTTTGCGTAGTGGATGCGGGATTTCACCGTGCCTTCGCTGCATCCCACAACCGTTGCGATCTCGGCCGTCGACAGGTCCTCAAGAAAATGCAGTACCAGAACCTCGCGATGCTTGAGACCGATTTCACTCAGTGCTCGATGGATGGCCGCGGCGTCTTCCTCGGCAAAGGACGGCTCCGCGGCTTCCTGAAAGTCCTCGAATTGAACCTTCTCCGCCTGCTCCCTCGAGCAATTGCGGCGAATGCGGTCCACGGCGATTCCGTGCGCCATCGAGTAGAGCCACGGCCGCACGGAGCCGGGGTCTTTCAGCTTGCGCATCCCGCGGAAGGCCCTGATCCACACCTCCTGGAGCACGTCCAGAGCGGTGTCGCGATCCCCGGTGAGGCTGGCCGCGTAGTAAAGCAAAGGCCGCTCCATCGCCGCGATCAGATCTTCAAACGCGCCCGGCTCGTCCGACTGGCAACGGAGCGCGATCCACTCATACCGGATTCGATTTTCGCTTTCCATGGGCTTTCGTAGATTATGTCGAACCAAGGAGGGTTGCGGTTCAATCTGCGCGCATGAATTTGCGGCCCGCGCCACTCCGGTTTGTGAGCGCCGCGCACGGGCAGGTATCATGATCCTTCATGGGGATGCCTCCGACAATTGAAGTTGCCAGCCTGGGCATGACCGACTCGCTCATCCTGATGGTGCTGGCGCTGGTCGTCTTCGGGCCGCGGCGCCTGCCCCAGATCGGTCGCCAGTTGGGCAAGCTGATGTACGAGTTCCGCAAGGCCTCGAACGACTTCAAGTTCCAGATGGAAGAGGAGTTGCGCACGGCCGAGGAAGCGGACCGGCGGCAGCAGGAAGAAGCCCGGCTGCGGGCGCTGGCCGCTCCGGGGCAGCCGGCGCAGACCCTCGATGCCGTTGCCGCAACTGCGGCTCTCCCGGCCGAGAGCCCCTATCCCGGCGAGGAGGTGTATCCGCCCGTGATTGCGGACGCGCCGGCAGCCCCGGCCCAAGAGACGGTTCCCACAATTCGGCCCCCCTCGACCGGCGAAACAGTTCCGGCGGAACGGCCATGGAGCCTGGAAGAAGAGCTGGCCAAAGTCTCAGCGCCTGCCGCCGAGCCCGCGGTCAGCCAGGCGCCGGCAGAGAACAGAAGCGAGACCCCCTCCACGGAGCAAGCGGCCCATCATGGTTGATCCCGCGGACGCAATCGGCAAGGCGCGCGAGGCCGTCACCAAGCGCGCGGAACTGCCCGGCATGAGCCTCATGGAGCATCTGGACGAGCTGCGCCGGCGCATCGTCCGCTCGGCCATCTTTCTCTTCCTGGGCTTCATCGTGGCCTATATCTTCCACGAGAAGCTCTTCGCCCTGGTCCAGGCGCCGCTCAGCAACATCGGCAAGTCCCTGGTCTTTACCCATCCCATGGACCCGCTCAACGTCTACCTCCAGGTTTCGCTCATCGGCGGAGCGATCCTCGCCTCGCCCTTCATCCTCTACCAGGTGTGGCTCTTCATCGCGCCGGGACTCTACCAGCGCGAGCGGCGCTTTGTGGTTCCCTTCATGGCGGCCACGGTGGGTTTGTTCCTGGCCGGCGCGGCCTTCGGATACTTCTGGGTGCTCCCCGGCGCGCTCAAGATTCTGATCGTGGATTTCGGCCACAACTTCACCTCCATGGTCACCATCGAGGAGTACAGCGGCTTCTTCCTTTCGATCATTCTCGGCCTCGGCATCAGCTTCGAACTGCCCATCCTCATCTTCTTCCTGGCCATGTTCGGCATCGTCAGCCCCAAGTTCCTGTGGAAGAACATCCGCTATGCGATTCTGGCCGTCTTTCTGGTGGCGGCCGTCATCTGCCCCAGCCCCGACCCATGGACCATGTGCATCTACGCCGTCCCCATGCTGGGGCTTTATCTGATCGGCATCGGCGTGGCCTGGTGGGTGCACCCATCGCGGCGCAAGGCCAAGCAAGCCAAGGAGTCCGCGCAGTGATTTTTCCTTTGTTTAGGAAGAAGGTAGCGGCGCAAACGCTCCGTGCCCCATCCTTGCAGCGTCTTTGTTTTTGCGGCAAGGGTGGGAGGGCACAAAGCTCGTCGGGCCTTTTCTTCGTCCACGCCGCGGTCGTCGGCCTAGTCCTCTTCGCCCCCCTGGCCTCCCCCGCCCAGACGCGCTTCAACGGCGCCAAGGCGCTCGAATATACCCGGCAGTTCGTCTCCATCGGGCCGCGCTGGCCCACCAGCCAGGGACATGCGAAGGCCGAGCAGTTCCTGCGCAGCCAGTTCAAGCACGACCAGCTCGAGGAAGACGCCTTCACCGCCAACACGCCCATCGGCCCCGTGGCCATGCGCAACTTCATCGTGCGCTTCCCCGGCAAGAAAAACGGCGTGATCGTGCTGAGCACCCACTACGAGACCAACTACCCGCTGCGCAATATCAACTTCGTGGGCGCCAACGACGGCGGCTCGACCACCGGGCTGCTGCTGGCCATCGCCGATCAACTGCGCGGCGAAATGGGCCGCGCGAAGATGCTCGAAGGCTACTCGGTGTGGCTGGTCTTCTTCGACGGCGAAGAGGCCATGCAAAGCTGGTCCCGCTCCGACTCCACCTACGGCAGCCGCCACCTGGCCGCCCGCTGGGGCCGGGATGGAACGCTGGGACGCATCAAGGCCTTCATCCTGGCCGACATGATCGGCGACAAGGACCTGGACATCCAGCGCGAGACCAAGTCCACCGACTGGCTGGTGGCCGCGGTGCGCCAGGCGGCGCACAAGTTCGGCTACGACCGCTACTTTTTCCAGAGCGAGATGGCGGTGGAAGACGACCATCTGGCGTTTGTCGAGCGCGGCGTGCCTTCCATCGACGTGATCGACCTGGACTACGGACCCAACAACAGCTATCACCACACCGCCCAGGACACGATGGACAAGATCAGCGCGCGCAGCCTCACCATCGACGGCGATGTCTTTCTGGAGACGATAAGGCTGGTGAATCAACGATAAGGGAGTAGGGAGTAGGAGCACGGCATGGGCGAGTCATTCAAAGATCTCCTGGTCTGGCAACCAGCCGTTCAATTGAGTGTGGCAATCTACAAACTCACCTCTTCTTTCCCAGCCTCCGAGCAATTCGGCCTGACCAGCCAATTGCGCCGGGCATCTGTCTCCATCGCTAGCAACATCGCAGAGGGATACGGCAGGTCGACAAAAGGAGAGTATCTTCTCTCCCTCGGACATGCACGCGGCTCAAAATGCGAAGTCGAAACGCAACTCGTGATCGCAGGAGCATTGGGTTTCGGAGCAGGAACGGCAACTGGCCGAAAGCCTTGCAGACGAAGTAGGCCGGATGCTCGTCGCGATGATGAGAAAGATTAAAAAGTGAGATCGGTCTTTCTACTCCCTATTCCCTATTCCCTACTCCCTGCTCCCTACTCTCTGCTCCCTGCCTTCCTGTAGCATTCCCTTATGATTGCGGGCGCATCCTGGGTCTGGTGGGTGGGGTTTCATGCGGCGGTGGCGGCGCTGCTGGTGGCCGACTCGCTGCTCCCCGGCCATCGCCGCGATTCGCGCCGCGCGCAGACGGTCGCCTGGCTCTGGACGGGCATCCTGGTGCTGGCCGCCGCCGGTTTTGCGGCCTGGATCGCCACGGCCAAAGGCCGCCAGCCCGCGCTCGAATTCGTGGCCGGATACGCCATTGAAACTTCGCTCAGCGTCGACAATCTCTTCGTCTTCCTGGTCATCTTTCAGGGATTCGGCATCGGCCCCCGCCGCCAGCACAACGCCCTGCTGTGGGGCGTGGCCGGAGCGGTGGTGCTGCGCGCGCTCTTCATCGCGGCGGGGATTACGCTGCTCGCGCGCTTCGACTGGATCGCGTCGCTCTTCGGCCTCTTTTTGCTCTATGCCGCCTGGCGGCTGCTGCGCGGCGGCTCGGCCAGGGCGGCGATCCCCGAGTGGATTCGGCGGATGCAACCGGCGCGCGGGTCGCTGCTGCCGGTGATCCTGGCCATCGAATTCACCGACGTGCTCTTTGCCACCGATTCCATTCCCGCGGTGCTGGCCGTCAGTCACAATCCCTTCGTGGTCTACACGTCCAACATCGCGGCCATCCTGGGCCTGCGCTCGCTCTACTTTGCCCTGGCCGCGATGCTCGACCGCTTCCGCTACCTGCACTACGGGCTGGGCGCGCTGCTGGCCTTTGTCGCGCTCAAGATGCTCGCCGCCCGCTGGATCGAAATTCCGATTACGCACTCGCTGGCCATCATGGGCGCGATTCTGGCCCTGTGCGCGCTGCTCTCCTGGCTGGCGGGAAACAAGGGTCAGAGTGCGGCGAGTAGGGAGTAGCTCCTTATCCGACGCTCTGCATGACAGCGAGAATGGGGCACGGAGCAAATGTTTGAGGTCAGAAGCAAAGGATGGTACTTCCTACTCCCTATTCCCTACTCCCTCGCCCAGTTACCACTCCTCGAAGACCGCCCGGCCATCGCTTTTCAGCACCGAGTGCTTGCGGAAGCGCTCGTCGTCGCGCTGGGGATAGTCGTTGCGGAAGTGGGCGCCGCGGCTCTCTGTGCGGGCCAGGGCCGAGGCCAGAATGGCGTGGGAGACGCGGCTCATGGCCTGGGCCTCGGCCAGGCGGCGGCTGCCCTTCCCTTGCGCGGCCAGCTCGGCCAGTTCCGCCGCGCAGGCCGCTTGCGCCGCACATCCCAGGCGCAGCTTCGCCTCCTCGCGTAGCAGGCCGGCATAGGCCCACATGGCGGCCTGCAACCCGGCGATCAGCTCTTCCACATGGGCTTCTTCCCCGGCGGTGAGCGGAATGGGAGCGGCGGCAAGCGCATCGCCGCCGGCCGGCGGCAGGCCATCCTCCAGCATGGCGTGCGCGGCGCGCGCGCCAAAGACCAGCCCCTCCAGCAGCGAGTTCGAGGCCAGCCGGTTGGCGCCGTGAACGCCGGTGCAGGCCGCCTCGCCGGCGGCATAGAGGCCGCGCAAGCTGGTGCGCCCATCTAGATCGGTCTTGATGCCGCCCATCAGGTAGTGCGCCGCGGGACGAACGGGGATCAGGTCGCGCGCAAGGTCCAGCCCGTGCTGGGCTAGGAAGGCGCTGATGCCCGGAAAGCGCTGGTGCAGATCGATGTTCTTGATGTGGCGCATCTCCAGATGCACCAGGCGCGCGGCGGACTCCGGATCGGCGGCGTCGGCCATGCCTTCGCGGGCGATGGCGCGCGCCACCACGTCGCGCGGCGCCAGTTCGAGCAGCGGATGATAGCGCTCCATGAAGCGCTCGCCGCGGTCGTTGCGCAGAACCGCGCCCTCGCCGCGCAGGGCCTCGGAGAGCAGAAAGCGCGGCGCGCCGGGCAGCGAAAGTGCGGTGGGGTGGAACTGATAGAACTCCATGTCGGCCAGCTCGGCGCCCGCCTCCGCGGCCAGCGCAATGCCGTCGCCCGTGGCCACACTGGGGTTGGTGGTGTCGCTGTAGACCTGCCCCGCGCCGCCGGCGGCAATCAGCACGGAACCGGCGGCAATGCGCTGCGGCTCCGAGGCGACCGCGTTGGCGCTGGCCAGATCGGCGCCAACCACGCGGCCGTCGGCAACCACCAGGCCGGTAACCATGGTCCACTCGGCAAAGCGAATGCGCTTGTGAACGCGGGCAAAGGCCGCCAGTGAACGGCTGATCTCGGCGCCGGTGGCGTCCCCGTTGGCGTGCAGAATCCGCGCCAGGGAGTGAGCGCCCTCGCGCGTGCGCAACAGGTCGCCGCTGCCCGTGCCGCCCTCGCGGTCGAAGTTCGCGCCCCACTCGATCAGCTCGGCCACTCGCACCGGCCCTTCGGCCACCAGCGCCTGGGCCGCCGGACGGTGCACAATGCCGTCGCCCGCATGGACCGTGTCCTCTAGATGCAGAGCAACGTCCCGGTCGCCCTCCATGGCCACTGCGATTCCGCCCTGCGCGTAGTGCGTGTTCGACTCGCCCAGTGACTCCTTGGTAACCACCAGAACTTCGCCGTGCCGCGCCAACTCCACCGCGGCGCGCAGCCCGGCAACGCCCGCGCCCATGACCAGAAAATCTATCTGAGATGCTTTAGCCATAATCATTCAGGCTAACACTGGAAGCCAGAGACGAGGGACTGAGGCGCGGGAGCGAATTTTGAAAGGGCACGACTTCAGTCGTGCCGTAAGCGCAATCGAATCTTCGCCGGCTTCTGCCGCCGAGGGGCGGTTTGCCCCCTTTTCACCCGAAACCCCGCCTCTTTCCGCAACCTGTGAAGCCCCCGGACTTTCCGGCTGTTTTGCGGCGAGCGGCTTCAAGCCTGCCCGGTCACCGCCTCCGCGCGCCGCCGCGTCTGGCTCACAAAGGCTTCCTCCTCCGCCGAGGCGGGATGGATGGAATCGAGGTTGATCGCGACGTTGGCCAGCGCTCCCTGGCCAGCCGCGCCCGCCAGAGCAATCGCCGTCGTCAGATCGGATTTCATGTTGGGATGGGTGATCGCCCCCAGGCTGGCCGCGATTCCCGCCACTTCGGCGGCTCTTTCCGCCACGCCCAGTGGCACGCTCGTCGCCTGCCGCAGCGCGTCGTTGATCCCCCGGCCGCCGGTGCCGGAGTCTTTCGCCGCCTTGTAGGCCTTCATCACCACGTTATAGCTCTCGGCGTCGGCGTCGATGGCGGACTTCAGTTCCTCGCGCAGCAGGGCGAGACGCGCAATGGCTTCGCTGAGCTGGCTCTCGTACTGCATGTAGGCCTTCTTGCCGCGCGACATCGAGGCCACCATGCCAGCCAGGCCCGCGGCCATCGCACCCGCTGCCGCCGCCGCACTGCCGCCGCCGGGAGTCGCCGTCGGCGCGGCCAGTTGCTCGATGAATGGCTCGATCCCGGCGCGCAATCCGCCCACGGCTGCCTTGCCGCTCATCACCCCCGCCAGCCGGTTCTCCAGAATCAGCGAGGAATCGAAGTTCTCTACTTGCAGAAACCACTCCGCCGCCTGCTCCAGGGCCAGCTTGGGAATCAGCCCCACGATCTCGCTGGAAACCGGAACCACCCCATAACGCGCCGCCTCGCGCTTCACAAACTCGAAAACCCGGTGGATCGGCGTCTGCTCGAAATCGGTCAGGTTCATCGAAACCTGGGCCATGCCGCGCACCAGGAATCCCGCGCCCTTCACGTAGCGCAGCCCGCCCGACGAAAACCGCACCGCCTTGGCGATCTTCTTGGCGATGGCCACCTCGGCCGTATTCAAAAAAATGTTGTAGGCGATCAGCGGCTTGCGCGCGCCCACCACCGTGGCTCCCGCCGTCGCATGCACGCGCGCCTCGCCAAAATCGGGCTTGCGCGCCGGGTTGGTCGCAATCTCCTCGCGAATCCCCTCGAACTGGCCGCGGCGAATGTTTTCCAGGTTCTGCCGCTCCGGCCTCGTCGCCGCGGCCTCGTAAAGATACACCGGAATCCCGTAGCGCCGCGCGATTTCCTCTCCCACGTGCTTGGCCATCGCCACGCAGTCTTCCAGCGTGACGCCGTCGATGGGAATGAAGGGAATCACGTCGGCCGCGCCCATGCGCGGGTGCGCGCCCTGGTGGCGGGTCAGGTCGATCAGCTCGGCGGCCTTCCCCACGCCGCGGATCGCCGCCTCCTGAATGGCTTCCCGCTCGCCCACCAGCGTGATCACGCAGCGGTTGTGGTCTTCATCCATCTCCCGGTCGAGCAGAAAAACACCGGGAATCTTCATGGCTTCGACAAGGGCATCGACTTTGGCCGCATCGCGGCCTTCTGAGAAGTTGGGAACGCATTCAACCAGCGTGCTGGGCATGTGGGAAAGGATAAAGAGCGGCGGCGGGTAAGGGCAAACGGAAGGGACGAGAGAGTAGGGAATAGGGAGTAGGGAGTACGGGTTGGCCAGTGAGCGGGTCGATGCGGGGTTTGCGCTTTCCTTGGTTTGGTACGGCTTCAAACGGTCAGAGATCTCGTTCTCTGACCGCTCGTTTTTGTACCAGTTCCGTGCCCCATCCTTTCGCCTTTTTTCTGGCGAAAGGATGGGAAAGTTGGAACCTCAAAGGTGCTGGGTGCCCCAGGTCCCGATTTTGGGACCTGGGAAAGTACAGATTCAATGGTGCGATACCCTCCGGTCAGAGCCCTAGTGCGGCCGTCCCGGCAACACGAAATGCTCCGCGCAGCGCGGCTCGTAGAAGTCCCCGGCCATGATGATGGGGCTGTCGTAGGGCGCCGGTTTCCCGTCGATCAGCCGCTGCGGGTAAAGCGCCTTGGCCCCGCAGCTGCAATACGCCACCAGTTCGGTAATGTTGCCCGAGTAGGTGCGCACCAGCCAGGAGAGATCGATCATCTCGCCGAACGGCATCCCGCGAAAATCCAGCTCCAGCCCCGACACCATCACGTCGTAGCCCGTGTCGAGCAACCGCCGGGTGAACGGGAAAAGATCCTGCACAAACTGGCCCTCGTCGATGGCCACGCACTCGATGCGCTTGCCAATCTGCTGCTCCGTGGCCTTCAGCGCCGGCAATACCGACCACGGATCGGCCGACGGAAATTGCAGGGCCTCCATTCTGCCGCAACTGTTCTGGTTCCGGCTCTCCACCAGCCCGGCCGCCGCCTTGGTGTCGTCGCTGGGCTTCAGCAGCATCACCGACTGCTTGGCATACTGCCGCCGCGTCTCGATCCGTCGCAGCAACTCGGCGGTCTTGTTGCTCCGCATCGGCCCGACGATCAATTCCAGTTTGCCCGCCACGATGATCTCCGTCATTCTCCGCTATTCCCCGTCGCCCATCCCCTTCGCCGCCGTCCTGCAAGCATCGCTCCTTCTCCCAGAACGAACAGGGGCATAATTCGTTCTTCACAATATACCCGTCCGGCGCAGGACCTGGGATGGGCTCGGCCTCTGGAAATCCGGGGACCGAATTCAGGGGCCGCGTCTGCCCCGCCGGTCGATTTGCCGATTAATTCGCGAATCCGCGCACAATAAAAACATGCGGCCCCTGACCGGCCGCCGAAGGAGCAGCTTTCATGACCCAATCCACCCCCATCGCATCCAGCGTCGTCTCCTCAAACCCCGCCGTCGCGCGCTGCTTGAGCGCCTGGGAACCCGTCTACCGGGGGGAACTCGCGAATGGCAGACACAGAATATCCGCCACACGCGAAGCCGCCCAGCTCTACCGCGACGCCATGCCCCCGCTCTCCGGCTATGACAACATCCGCGATTTCATCGCTTGCACCGCCCACGGCATCCTCGTCGGCGCAATCGACGCGACAGATGCCAGCAAGCTCCTCTACGCCGCCCAGGTCGCCCTCACCACGCTCCGCTGCCAACCCTCCCCGCCTGTACCCCCCTCCCCCCTCCCCTGAAGAATTGGCGAAAACTCGTCATAACCAAAATAGAATCAATCAGTTGCGTAGATTTCACTTCGCCATACCCAATCTGCAACTCATTTGTAATCAGCAACTTGAAAAATGAAACATCCCAAAATTGCGGCACCGTTGCACGGCGCGGATAGCGTCAGGGCACAACTTTCAGGCCGCAAAAAAACTCAGCGTTGCCACAGGGCACGACTTCAGTCGTGCCGCAAATGCTTCAAAATCAACGCGGGCTTCAGCCCCTGCAATCTCTTCTTCGCCGATTCGCGCAAAATCGGCCATGTTTCCGCAACCCCTGAGGAGGACCCGTTTGAAAGCAGCAAATGCGATGGGAGGCCGACGCGCTCTCCCATCGCGCTCCATCGGTTGCGCCGGCGTGAGTTGTATCCTGAGCAGGAGCTTTTTGAGGGACCGCGCGCAACTGCGGCGCGGTCCCTCTTTCGGGAGAGAAGATGACCACGACCATGGCGCCAACCATTCGCGCGGCGCGCGGAAACCAGTTGAGCTGCAAGGGATGGCAGCAGGAGGCCGCGCTGCGCTGCCTGATGAACAACCTCGATCCGGAAGTGGCCGAGCGGCCCGCGGATCTGGTGGTCTACGGCGGCATCGGCAAGGCCGCCCGCAACTGGGAGTGCTTCCACGCCATCGTCCGCGAACTCCAAAACCTCGGCGTCGAAGAGACGCTGCTGGTCCAGTCCGGCAAGCCGGTCGCCGTCTTTCCCACCCACGAGATGGCGCCGCGCGTCCTCATCGCCAACTCCAACCTGGTGGGCAAGTGGGCCAACTGGGAGCACTTCAACGAGCTCGACCGCAAGGGCCTGATGATGTACGGCCAGATGACCGCCGGAAGCTGGATTTACATCGGCACGCAAGGCATTTTGCAGGGCACCTTCCAGACCTTTGCCGCGCTGGCCGAACAGCACTTTCACGGTTCCCTCAAGGGCAAGCTGGTGGTCACCGGCGGCGTGGGCGGAATGGGAGGGGCTCAACCCTTGTCCGTCACGCTCAACGACGGAGTGGTGCTGGCCATCGACGTGGATCGCACCCGCATCGAGCGCCGCGTCGAAACCCGCTATTGCGACCTGCTCACCGAGAACCTGGACGAGGCGTTGCGGCTCTGCGAGGCGGCCCGCCGCGAGGGCCGTGCGCTCTCCGTGGGCCTGGTGGGCAACTGCGCCGACGTGCTGCCTGAGATTGTCCGCCGCGGCGTCCAGGTGGACGTGGTGACCGACCAGACCAGCGCCCACGACCCGCTGAACGGCTATCTCCCGCAAGGGCTCGCGCTGGCTGAGGCGGCCGAGTTGCGCCGTGGCGATCCCCAGGAGTATGTGCGCCGCTCCACGGCCAGCATGGTGGTTCACGTCAACGCCATGCTCGCCTTGCAGCGCGCCGGCGCCGTCGCATTCGACTACGGCAACAACATTCGCCGCTTCGCCTTCGACGCCGGCTGCGCCGACGCGTTTCTGATTCCCGGCTTCGTGCCCGAGTACATTCGCCCGCTGTTTTGCACTGGCACCGGGCCCTTCCGCTGGGTAGCGCTCTCCGGCGACCCCAAAGACATCGACCGCACCGACAAGCTGGCGCTGGAGTTATTTCCAGACAACGAGATTCTGCAGCGTTGGCTGCGCTTGGCGCGCGGCCGCTTTGCCTTTCAGGGCCTGCCCTCGCGCATCTGCTGGCTCAACTTTGGCGAGCGCGCCCGCATGGGCCTGGCCATCAACGATCTGGTGCGCAAGGGCGAAATTTCCGCGCCCATCGCCATCGGCCGCGACCACCTCGACACCGGCTCGGTGGCCAGCCCCTATCGCGAAACGGAAAAGATGCTCGACGGCTCCGATGCCGTGGCCGACTGGCCGATCCTGAACGCGTTGCTCAATACCGCTTCCGGCGCCACCTGGGTCAGCTTCCACCACGGCGGCGGCGTGGGCATGGGCTTCTCGCTGCACGCGGGCCAGGTCACCGTGGCCGACGGAACCGAGATGGCCGCTAGCAAGATCGCCCGCGTGCTCTCCAACGATCCCGGCCTGGGCGTCGTTCGCCACGCCGACGCGGGCTACGAGTTGGCCCAGCAAACCGCGCGCGAGAAGGGCATCCATATGCCCATGGCGGGCAAGTAGCCTGTGAATCTTGAATTGGGTGCCCCAGGTCTCGCTTCTGAGACCTGGGATCGTTCCGAACTCCGCGTATGACCCTGGCCATCGTCAATATCGGGCAACTGGTAACTCTCGCCGGCCCAGCGCGCCCGCGCGTCGGCGCTGAACTGCGCGAGCTTGGCCTCATCCCCGACGCCGCCCTGCTCATCGACGACGGCCGCATCGCCGCAGCCGGCCCTTATTCCGAACTCCGCTCCAAAATCCCGCCCCACGCAGTGCAGCTCGACGCAGAGGGCCGCTGCGTCACGCCGGGCTTTGTCGATGCGCACACGCACCTCGCCTTTGCCGGCAATCGCGCGGCGGAGTTCGAGCAGCGCATCGACGGAGCCACCTACCAGCAGATCGCCGCCAGCGGCGGAGGCATCCTGAGCACCGTGCGGCAGACCCGCGCCACCACCGAGGACGAACTGCTGGCCGTGGCGCGCCGCCATCGCGATTGGATGCTGCGCTCCGGCACGACCACCCTCGAAGCCAAATCCGGCTATGGCCTCGACCGCGCCACCGAACTCAAGCTGCTCCGCGTGCTTGCCCGCCTCAACCACGAGGGTCCGGCGCGCATCGTTTCCACCCTCCTGGCCGCGCACGCCCTTCCGCCGGAGTTTGCCGGCCGCCGCGCGGAGTACGTCCGCTGGATTGCCGGCGAGCTGATTCCCGAAGTCTCCGCCGCCAAGCTGGCCTCCTATTGCGACGCCTTCTGCGACGACCACGCTTTCACGGTAGACGAAGCGCGCACGGTGCTCGCCGCGGCCCGCCGTCACGGCCTGGGCCTGCGCGTCCACGCCGAGCAGTTCCGGCCGGGCACGGGCGCGGCTTTAGCCGCTGAGCTGGGCGCGGCCACCGCCGACCATCTGGAGTCCGTCACCGAAGAGGCTCTCCGCCAACTGGCCGCCGCGCGCGTCCAGCCGGTGCTGCTGCCGGGCTCGGTCTTCGCGCTCGGCCGCGCGCAGTATCCCCCGGCGCGCCAGATGATCGAGCTGGGCCTGGCCATTGTCCTCGCCACCGATTTCAATCCCGGCTCGTCGCCCATCGCCTCCATGCCCTTCATCCTCTCGCTGGCTTGCCTGCAAATGCGGCTTTCGCCCGCCGAGGCGCTCGTGGCGGCAACCCTCAACGCCGCCTGCAGCCTGGGCCTGGGCGCGCAGGTGGGCTCGCTCGAAGCCGGCAAGCAAGCCGATTTCCTGATCCACGAGTTTGCCGATTACCGCGAACTGGCCTACTTCATCGCCGCCCCGGCGCGGCCGCGGGTTTTCGTCGCGGGCAACGAAGCGACGCCGTAAACGCCGTAGAAATTCCGCGCGAGGTTGAGAGCATTCTTGCTTTTTCTGTAGACTCCCGTGCCCCATCCTTTTCGCTTCTTTTCGAAAAAAAACTGCGGAAAGGGTGGGATGCCGATAAAACTCGCGTCTACACAATCTCCGAAACCGCTCGAGCCCTGCCAGGGGCGCATCCGGCCCCGGCGGCGACGCGGCCCCATGCCTGTGGGTCAATCCCGGCCCTCCGCCCAGGAGGCTTTAGGATGGAAGCAGCGTGCAGACGATACGAGTAGAGACACCTTCGGCGAAGTATGGCGTGGTGGCGGGCAGCGGGCTCATCCAGACGCTGGCGCCGCGCATCGAGCGGGTCGCGGGCGGGTTGCCGCGGCGGGTTTTTGTCCTCACCTCGGCGCCCATCTGGGCGCTCTGGGGCGAGACCTTCCTGGCTTCCTTTGCCGAGCCGCCGGTGACCCTGTTTCTTGAGCCCGGCGAAAAGAACAAAACGCTCGCCAGCGCCGAGCGCCTGCTGCGGCAGATGGCGCAGGCCGGCGGAGACCGCGGATCGCTGCTGATCGCCTTCGGCGGCGGCATTGTGGGCGACGTGGGAGGATTTCTGGCCGCGATTTACATGCGTGGCATCCCCTGCGTCCAGGTGCCCACCACCTTCCTGGCCCAGGTGGATTCCTCCGTGGGCGGCAAAACGGGCGTGAACCTGCCCGAGGGCAAGAACCTGGTCGGCAGCTTCCATCATCCGCTGGCGGTCTTTGCCGATATCGGCGTGCTGGGTACGCTCCCGGAGCGCGAGTTGCGCGCCGGGCTGATGGAGAGCGTGAAGGCCGGCATCATTCGCGACCGGGCGCTGGTGCGCTTCATGGAGGAGCACGTGCACGCGGTCCTGGACCGCGATCCCAAGGCTCTGGAAAAGGTGATTGCCGCCTCCATCCGCATGAAGGCCGGGGTGGTGAACCTGGACGAGCGCGAGAGCGGCCTGCGCATGATTTTGAACTTCGGGCACACGGTGGGCCACGCGCTCGAGCAGGCCACGGCCTACAGGACCCTGCTGCACGGCGAGGCCGTGGGATGGGGCATGGTCGCGGCGCTCTACCTGGCGCGGCAGCGGGGAACCATCTCGCGGCCCCAGTTCGAGCGGATGGAGAGCCTGATCCATCTCTATGGACCGCTGCCGCCGCTCAAGCTGCGCATGGCCAAAGTGGTCGCGGCCACGGGCGGCGACAAGAAAAACGTGGGCGGGGTGCGGCGGTTTGTTCTGCCGGTAGGCATTGGCGACGCGGGCGTGGTCGAAGACGTCGCGCCGGCGGAGTTGGAGGCCGCGGTCGGCTATATGCTGGCCCGGGCGGGAGAGAAGATTGTGTCGCGGAGTTAACCCAGTGAGCGGCGCCAAGTCTTTGACCGCTTGTTGATGTACCAACTGTGGGTGCCCCGGGTCCCGATTCTGGGACCCGGGAAAGCACGAACTCAAAGCACGAAATCATGCGGTCAGAAACCTGGCGCTGTCCGCCACACAGATCGTCGTTTATGTTTTAGTCGTGCCGTCAACAGCCTGGAATGAGCGGGCTTTAGCCCCTGAGAGATGCTCTTTGGAGAGTTGGAACCAAGTGAGAGGCTTCTGAAAATGACTTCATTTCCAGCGGACTACGTGATCGGTGCTAGAAAAATACCAAGACCAATCGCCGTAGACAAATGTTCGAACAAAATTTGAGTCGGGTTATCTTTGCAATGGCAGGACATGTACCGCCTGAAATCGGTGAACCGCTCAATTTTTCAACGGGATTTGAGGCAATGTAATTGATGACCACTAGCGGAGCCAGGCCTCTGGGCGCGAACAACGAAGCCGACGCGGCGCGGGCCGTGCGCCAGATCTTCGACACCATTGCCCCACGCTATGACCTGCTGAATCACGTGCTCTCGGCCAACGTGGACCGTCTGTGGTGGCGGCGGACGGCGCGCCGCTTCCGCGCCCTGCTCGCCAACCCCGATGCGGCGGTGCTCGACATCTGCTGCGGCACCGGCGACATGACCATGGCCCTGCTCAAGCATCGCCCCCAAGGAGCAAGACCTATCCTGGCGGCGGATTTTTCCCGCCAGATGCTCAGCCGTGGAGCCCATAAATTCGCCGGCCGCGGCGCCGTGGCCCTCGAGGCCGATGCCCTGCACCTGCCGCTCCGCTCCGCCTCGCAGGATTTGATTGTGACCGCCTTCGGCTTCCGCAATCTGGCCAACTACGAGGCCGGCCTGAGAGAGTTCCACCGGGTGCTGAAGCCGGGCGGGCAGTTGGGTATTCTGGACTTCAGCGAGCCCGGCGGGCTGCTGGGCAAGGCCTACGCGGTCTATTTCCGCCGCGTCCTGCCCGCCATCGGGCGCGCCATCTGCGGCAAGGACGGGCCTTATCGCTACCTTCCCTCGTCGGTGGGCAGCTTTCCCCCGCCCGCGGAGATGCTGGCCCTGATGCGGGCCTCGGGCTACGCCGAACCCGCGTGGCAGCCCTATACCTTCGGAATCGCCGGGTTGTACACCGGCACACGGCCGCTTGTACTCTAAGGACGCGATGACCACTGCCATCTCCAGAGTCGCCGGGATGTCTGCCGAAAAGCGGCGCGTGGCGCTGCACTCCATGCTCGCCGCCGCGGCCATGACCCTGCTCAAGCTGGCCGCCGGGCTCTTCTCCGGCTCGCTGGGCGTGCTCTCCGACGCGGCTCACTCCGGACTCGACCTGGTGGGCGCGGCGCTCACCTTCTTCTCCGTGCGGGTCAGCGACAAGCCCGCCGACGAAGGCCACACCTACGGCCACGGCAAGGTGGAAAACCTCTCCTCCTTCGGCGAAGTCATCCTCATGGCCGTCTCCAGCGGCTGGATCGTCTGGGAGGCGATCCAGCGGATTGTGCACAACACCACCGAACTGCGCCACTCGGTGTGGCCCGTGCTGGTGGTGCTCACCTCCATTGCGGTGGACTTCTGGCGTTCGCGCCAACTCCGCGCCGTGGCCATACGGACCGGTTCGCCGGCCCTGGCCACCGACGCCTTCCACTTTGCCAGCGACATCTGGTCGTCGGTGGCCGTACTGGCCGGCCTGGGCATGAGCTGGGTGGGAATGCGCTTCGGGATCGCCGCGCTGCGCTATGCCGATCCCCTGGCCGCGGTCGTGGTTTCGCTCATGATCCTGCGCCTCACGCTGCGTCTCGGCCACGAGGCGGTTGCCGTGCTGCTGGACGAGATTCCCGCCGAAACGCGGCGCCAGATCGTGCGCGAGGTTGAGCAGGTGCCGGGCGTTCTGGCCGTCGAGCAGGCGCGCGTGCGCCGCTCGGGGGGCAACTATTTTGCCGACGTGACGCTGGCGCTGCCGCGGCGCTTCACCTTCGAGCACACCGGCGAACTGGTCCGCGCGGCCACGCAGGCCGTGCATCGCGCGCTGCCCGAGGCCGACGTCGTCATCCACCCGGTCCCCCGCCAGGCGCGGGCCGAAAGCATCTTCGACCGCGTGCGAGCCGTCGCCGCCCGCAACAACGTCAGCGTGCACGAGCTCAGCGTGCAATCCCACCGCGGACGGCTCCGCGTCGAGCTGCATCTGGAGCTGGACGAAACCCTCTCCCTCCTGGCCGCGCACAGCTTTGTCAGCGCCATGGAGGCCGAGATCCTGCGCGAAACGCCGGAGATCGACGCCGTGCTCACGCACATCGAAAGCGAGCCGGCCACCATCGAACAGCCCGACGAAATCGACGCCGAAGACCGCAAAATCGAGTCCGCGCTCCTCGCCACGGCCGCCTTCTTCCCCGAGGTTGTGGATGTGCACGAAATCAAGGTGGGGCGCAATGGCGAGCACATTCACCTCTCCTGCCATTGCACCTTGCCCGACGATTTGTCCATGCAGCGCGTCCACCTGGTCATCACCTCCCTCGAGGACCGTTTCAAGCTGGAGTGCCCCGAGGTCTACCGCGTGACGATTCACCCCGAGCCGGCCACCGACAACCTGCGATAGAACCAGGGAGACCGAAACATGATTGCTCACAGCGAATGGAAGGGCTCGACGATCTTCGAGGGAATTGCGGAAAACGGCAATTCCATCTACTTCGACGGCAACCCCGCGCACAGCCAGGGGCCCAGCCCCATGGAGGCCGTGCTGATGGCGCTGTGCGGATGTACCGGCATGGATGTGGTCTCCATCCTCGAGAAAAAACGCCAGCCGATCGCCGGACTGCGGGTGACGGCCACGGCAAAGCAGGCCGAAACAGCCCCGCGGGTCTTTACCGCGATCAAGCTCACCTACGCCGTGAGCGGACAGCTCGACCGCAAGGCCGTCGAGGACGCGGTGGTCCTCTCCAAGAACAAGTACTGCTCGGTTTCCCGGATGCTGGAACCCGCGGCGGCCATCGAATACGAGATTCTCTTCGCGGATGGAGAGCCCGACCTATGACCCGGCGCGGAATCGTGAATTTCTTCCAGGTAGCCTCGCTCGTCATGCTGCTGGTCACGGTAGCCCTCGTGGCGGCCATCGTCACCATGCACTTTGCCATTCACGGAGCCGAGGTGCAGGTGCCCGCGCTCAAGGGAATGACGGTGGCCGACGCGCGCAGCCAGGCCGCCGGCCTGGGACTGAATCTGGACGTGGACAACCGCTACTATTCGAGCGACGTGGCCGCCGGTTACATCCTCACCCAGTCTCCCGCGGCGGGCACCGTGGTGCGCCGCGAGTGGCGGGTGCGCGTGGGCGAGAGCCTGGGACCGCAAAAGGTGGAAGTGCCCGACACCGTGGGCAAGGACGAGCGGCTGGCGGCGCTGGAGTTGCGGCGCGTGGGCCTCGAGGTGGGCGCAACCGCGCGGCTGCCCTACGCCAATGCGGCGGAAGGGACGGTGCTGGCCCAGGACCCGCCGGCCCACGCGCAAGGCATCTCCCGGCCCAGCGTCAATCTGCTGCTGGCCGCGCCGGCCGGCGACGCGCCCGACGGCTTTGTCATGCCCGACCTCGCCGGCCTGCCGCTGGCAAGCGCGCAGGCCCAGTTGGCCAGGGTGGGCATCCAGTCCACCACGCCCAGGATCGTGCATGCGGCGGCGACCCCGCCAGGCAGCGGATACGAGCCCCTCGGGTCGCCCGTCAAGCCCGGCGCCGTGCTGGCGCAGCAGCCCATCGCCGGAGCGCGCGTGGACCAGAGTACGATGGTGAAGCTGACGGTGGCCCAGTAGGAAAGACCGGGCCCAGAGATCGGGAATCGGCGCGGAGAGGCGCAAAGCGATGGGATTGAGCGAGGACCTGGAGCGGGTAGCCTTGCAGGAGCGCGAACTGGTGTTGCCCCGCCTGGATGCGCAGGTCGCCTGGGAGTTGGGCCTTCTGTTGCGATCCATGGCCCAGGAACGCGGGCTCGCGGTGGTCGTCGATGTGCGCCGCTTCGGGCAGCCGCTCTTTTATGCCGCCATGGAGGGCACCACGCCCGATAACGCGGAGTGGGTGCGCCGCAAGAGCAATGTGGTGGCGCGCTTCCATCGCAGTTCCTATGCGGTTGGGTTGAAGCTGAAGGCGAAGAACCAGTCCCTCGACGAAGAACAGGGGCTGCCGCTGACCGACTATGCCACCCACGGCGGCTCGTTTCCGCTCGCGGTCAAGGGCGCGGGCGTGGTGGGCTGCGTCACCGTCTCCGGATTGCCGCAGCGCGCCGACCACGAACTGATCGTCGTCGCCCTCTGCGCCGTGCTGGGACGGAATTACGCCGAACTGAGGCTGGAAACGGAGTAGCCAGTCAGCCGGCGGAATCGGTTTTTTCGAGCAGCGCGATGAAAAAACCGTCCCCGCGGAAGACGCCCGGCAGCAGCCGGAGTGCGCCCGCCGGCGTAAGGCAGCTTTGCAGCCCTTCCGCGCCCGGGCGGGTCAAAATGCCTTCGCCCAGCAGATCTGCAATGCGGGATGCGAGCGGAACCTGGCGGGCGTTGGGAGCTTCCGCGAGAACCGCGGCGATGACTTGCTCATTCTCTTCCGCTTCCAGCGAACAGGTGGAGTAGACAACGCGTCCGCCGGGACGGACGGCGCGCAACGCGGCGCTGAGAATCCCCCTCTGGCGTTCGGCTTGGCGCGGCAGATCCTCCGCGCGCAGGCGATGCCGAATCTCCGGGTTGCGGCCCAGCGTGCCGCTTCCGCTGCACGGAACGTCGGCCAGCACAAGGTCGAATGCCGCCTCTTCGCCCAGCGCGCTGGCGTCGGCAAGCCGGCACTCGACGCGTTCGCCGAGGCCCGCCAGCCGCTGGCGCAGTTGATCGAGCCGCGCGGCGCTGGATTCGCACGCGACGATGCGGGCCTGCGGGTTGCGCTCGGCGAGAATCAGGGTTTTCCCGCCGGGCGCCGCGCAACAGTCGAGAATCGACTCTCCCTGGCCGGCAATCTCGGCCACCAACTGCGAGCCTTCGTCCTGAAGGCGCATGCGGCCCTCCTGAAATGCCGCCGTGGCTGTCACGTCGCCGGATCGTACGGTGCGGGCCTCGGTGAGCAACTCGCCGGGCTCCAGTTGGATGCCGGCCTGGGCAAGTTCAGCCTCAACCGCCCCGTGCCCCATCCTTTCCGCGTCTTTTTGCGGAAAGGGTGGGAAACCACCCATGCCTGCTGCCGTTGCTTCATCGGAGCACCGAACCAGCCGCACCGTCAGCACCGGCTGGCTCTGGCCGTGCCGGCAAATGGCCCGCGCTGCCTCCAGGCCAAACGCGCCGGCCCAGCGCTCGACCATCCACGCCAGGTGGGCCTCGGCCAGTGCCAGTTCGGCCGGTGATCCCTCGGTGAAGTCAAAGAATGTTGTGCCCAGCTTGCGCAGCACCGCGTTGACCATGCCGGAAGCGAATTTGTGGCCGGCCTGCTTGGCCAGCTCCACACTCTCGTCGATGGCCGCCCGGGCGGGAATTCGATCCATATAAAGCAGTTGGAAGGCGCCCAGGCGCAGGGCGATGCGAATCTCGGGGTCGAGTTTGGCGTTGGGCCGCTTGAGCAGAGCCTGCACCTGGTGGTCGAGCCGTATCTGCCAGCGCAGCACGCCCAGCACCAGCGCCGTGGCCAGGTTGCGGTCGGGAGCCGAGAGAGCATCGATGGCTTTGCCGCGCAAAAGATCGTCGGAGTGGGATTGGCCGCGCTCCACGGCGAGCAGCACCGCGAAGGCGGCCTTGCGCGCCGGCGAAATGGATGCCATCGCCTTCAACCGAGCCGCGCCTGGGCCGCAAGCGGGTTGCCGCGGAGAAACTCGGCGGCGGCTAGGCGTTTTTTGCCTTCCAGTTGAATTTCGACCAAATCCAGCCAGGTATCTTCGGCGCAGCGGACCAGCAGGCGATGGTCCCGGACCGCAATCTGGCCGGGCAGGGCGGGCTCGGCAGACTCCGGCGCGGCGGCGATCTCCATGCGATGCACGATCAGCTTTTTGCCCTCGAGCGTGGTGAAGGCGCCCGGCCAGGGTTGAAAGCCGCGCCAGCGATTCTTTAGCTCGCGCGCGCTGCGCCCGGCAAAGTCCATGCGGCCGTCTTTGCGGTCGAGCAGCGGGGCGAAGGTGGCAAATGAGTGGTTCTGCGGCCGCGGATGAATCGTTCCATCCGCAAGGCCGGCCAGGGTCTCCACCACCAGCGGCGCGCCCGTGCGGGAAAGCTGGTCGAAAAGATCCACGGCGGTCTGTTCGGGAGCGATCTCGACCGCCTGCTGCAGCAGGATGGGACCGGTGTCGAGGCCTTCCTCCAGCAGCATCGTCGTGTTGCCGGTGTAGGCGTCGCCCATGGCCACCGCCCACTGGATCGGCGCGGCGCCGCGGTATTTCGGCAGCAGCGAGGCGTGCAGGTTGATGCAGCCCAGGCGCGGCAAAGCCAGCATCCAGGGCGGAAGAATCCGTCCGTAGGCCACCACCACGATGGCGTCGGGCGCAATGCCTTCAAGCTGCGCGCGAAACTCGGGATGGTTGCGAATCTTCTCCGGCTGCGTCACCGGAAGACCGGCGGCCAGGGCGGCCTGCTTGACCGGCGGAGCGGTCAGCGCCTGGCTGCGCCCCACCAGCCGATCCGGCTGCGAAACCACCAGGGCGATGGCATGGCCCGCCGCCAGCAACGCCTCCAGGGTGGGTACGGCGAATTGGGGAGTACCGCAGAAAACCAGTCTCAAGGCTTTACCACTCGCCGGCGCGCTGCATCTTGCGGATCTTGCGCAGATTCAGGTCGCGCTTGAGGGCGCTCATGCGGTGGATGAACAACATGCCGTCCACATGGTCAATCTCGTGCTGGAAACAGCGCGCCAGCAGATCGTCGCCGTCCATCTCGAACCATTTGCCGTGCTCGTCCTGGGCGCGGATGCGCACCTTGGCCGCGCGCACCACCTTCTCGCGGATCTCGGGGAAGCTCAGGCAGCCTTCCTCCTCGTATTGCCTGCCCTCGCTCGAGATGATCTCGGGGTTGATGAGCACCAGCTTGTCATCGGGGTTCTTGCCCATGCTCAGGTCGATGGTGGCGATGCGCTTGGAGACGCCCACCTGCGGCGCGGCCAGGCCGATGCCCTGATTCGCATAGGTGGTCTCGAACATCTCCGCCACCAGCTTGCGCACTTCGGCGTTGAACTCGGTAACCGGCTCGCCGGGCTGCGAAAGCACCGGCTCGGGATATTTGACAATCTTCAAAGTCATTGTTCCGTCAATAGCTCCGTATCTGTTCGATGTATCCCGAAAAATTCCGTCGCATTTCCAGGACCGAATCGCCGCCGAACTTCTGCTGGGCCTGGGCCGCGACGGTGAGGGCGACCATGGCCTCGGCGGCCACGCCGGCCGCGGGAACCACGCAAATATCGGAGCGCTCGTAACTTGCGCTCGTGGGCTGGCGGCTATCGAAGCGCACCGATTCCAGCGGCTTCCGCAGCGTCGAGATGGGTTTCAGATACCCGCGCACCACAATGTCTTCGCCGTTCGAGACGCCGCCCTCGATGCCGCCGGCGTTGTTCTGCGGACGGGTAAAACGGGTAGGCTTCCCGGTCGGCTGCGCGGCATAATGAATCGGGTCGTGAACCGCCGAGCCAAAAGACTCGGCGGCCGTGACGCCGCGGCCGATTTCGACCGCCTTCACGGCTTGCAGGCTCATCACCGACCAGGCAAGCAGGCCGTCCAGCCGCTCGTCCCAGTTGGCATAGGTGCCCAGGCCGGCGGGAACGCCGTGCACCACCACCTCAAAGACGCCGCCCACGGTGTCGCCGGTGCGCGAGACCTCCTCGACCTCTTCCTTCATGCGGGCTTCGGTGGCGGCATCGACGCAACTGAGCAGGATTTCGTCCTTCGCCGCGACAGCGGCAATCTCCTCCCAAGCGGCCGCGCGGCCCAGTTCGACGCGGCCCACGCGGATCACGTGGCTGGCAATCTCAATCCCCAGCGTCCGCAGCATCAGCTTGGCCACCGCGCCGGCGGCCACGCGCGCCGTCGACTCGCGCGCCGAGGCGCGCTCCAGCACGTAGCGGGCGTCGGGAAAGTTGTATTTGAGCGCGCCGGCCAGGTCCGCATGGCCGGGACGCGGCGAGGCGACCGCCTGATGCTTGGCGGGATCGCCGGCCTCGACCGGCAGCTTCTCTTCCCAGTTCTTCCAGTCGCGATTGACGATCTCGATGGCAACGGGCGATCCGATGCTCTTGCCGTGGCGCACGCCGGAAAGAATGTGCGCCTTGTCGGTTTCAATCTTCATCCGCCCGCCGCGGCCATAGCCCTGCTGACGCCGCCACAGCTCGCGGTTCACGAAATCCAGATCGACGGGCACGCCGGCCGGCAGCCCGGAGACGAGGGCGATGAGAGATTCCCCATGGGACTCGCCGGCGGTTGAAAAACGAATCATATTGTCTTTATTGTAACGGAGGAGCAGAAATCAGGGGTCAGAGATCAGGGGCCAGGGAAAATCCCGTGCGCTGCGGCTTGAGACCCTAGCGCGTCGATTGTGCTTGAACCAACACTTGACAAGCCTTCGCCGTATACGAAGAATTCAGCTGATCCCTGATCCCTGACTATGAGCTGCTTCCTCTTCAAGACCGAGCCCGATGTCTACTCCTTCGACGATTTCCTCCGCGACCGGGAAACCGTGTGGGACAACGTGACCAACCCCACCGCCGTCAAGCATCTGCGCGAGATGAAGGCGGGAACGAAGTGGATCTTCTACCACACCGGCGACGAGCGCACCGCCGTGGGCACGGGAACGGTGCTCAGCGTGGACCCGTCCGATCCCAAGGTTCCCATTGTCCGGGTGAAGGTGGGCAAGCGGCTCAAACAGCCCAAGACGCTCGCCGCGATCCGGGCCGAACCGCTCTTCGCCGCCTCGCCGCTGGTAACCATCGGACGGCTTTCCGTGGTTCCGCTCACCGCGGAGCAGTGGGAGTGGTTTTTGGCGTGAGGTACTGCGGCTCAAGCCGCAGGCTGCTCTTTGGAAGGGCTCTCGGCCCCGGGCGTAACCTGCTTTGGCGAGGAGAGTAGAGTCTGCAGATCGGCGGGCAGAGCGGAGAACGGAACGAACCGAGCCAAGTCTTCTTCCGTTAACTCGCGAACATCGCCCTCCTCATTCGTCAATGGCTTTGGGTTTGCCATATTTGCGCGCCTCCCGGTCATTCGCTTTGCGGAAACTGATCACTCGAATTCCTCGGTCCCGAGGAATAAAACAGAGCATGTGCAGCCGTCTTCTTAAATATCCCACGGCGACCAGGCGATGTTCTCCCTTGCGCACTTCGCCAAAATAGGAAGCTGAAGCAAAGTCAAACCCGGCGGCCTCGTCGAAACCGAGATTGCGTTCCAGAAGATTGCGTTCGTGCTTTTGTGGATCGTACGCGATCTCCACGTCAACATTGCAGCGGGAAACCGGGATTCCGAGACAGTGAATCGGGAGTCAATCGCCAGACTCCCAGCTCCCGGAAGCGGGACCTGGGCGCCCAGATTGGGCGTCATTTACCCGATGGATGGGCTGGATGGGCGCCGCCCGCCTGAACGATCGTCACATCCTCCGGCATTTCACCGCTCAAAAACGCGGCACGATGATCGGGGTCGCCCAGATCCATGGTGAAATGCAGCCAGACCCCGTCTTGAAGAAGGCCCATCTTCCACGGCCCGGAGACGGAATCGGAAAACTGCCAGACAATGTGGAAACCCTCCTCGTTGGTGAAACCTTCCTGATCGGCTTGCAGAATCGCGTCCCCGCGCTCCCACAAAGCCGAGCGCAGCGCGTGCAGGGCGTTGCCGCCGTCCTCCATATCCGCGCCTTGCAGATGCTGGAAGGCGTAGATCGTTCTCACCTCGCCCAGGTATTCGGCAAGCCATTCGACGCCGCTCTCCGGCTTGCAATCCTGCGTGTCTTCGAGGAAGTCCGCGATCTCGTCCTGGCCCACCGAGCCGTCAAAGACCGGGTTGCGCTCCAGCAGCGCAACCTCGACCTCGTCGTCGCTGGAGAGGAGAAGCGTCTCCCACTCCTCTTCAACCCCCTCTTCGATAGTCAGCTTGAAGCCGGGGTGCTCGGCGCGGATCAACTGCGCGAGCTCCTCGAAGGGCGGGAACTCTTCATCCTTCGACAAAACCCGCGTGTAGTAGGCCATGGTTCGTTTCCTCGAGACCGGTAGAACTCCAGTCTTCGAGTTTAATTCCCGCTGCTGGAGCGGCGCGCGGTCGGAAGCGGCTGAACAAGGCTTTGCCAGCCCGCACGCAGCACATTAGAATCTGACGTATTATATGACCATAGTCAGAGACTATAGGAGGTTCTCCATGGCATCCACGATTCCGGCTGGGGAGTTCAAAGCCAAGTGCTTGAAACTAATGGATAAGGTCGCCAAGGACCGTCAACCGTTGACGATCACCAAGCACGGCAAGCCGGTGGTGCAGGTGACACCGATCCCGGCACAGGAGAATATTGTCGGGTCGATGAAAGGCAGCGTGCTATGGATGGGCGACATCATCTCTCCAATCGATGTTGAATGGGATGCGATGAAATGACCGTTTCGGAGAGGAACAGATCGCCCCTTCTGCTTGTTGACACGCACACGCTTATCTGGATGGTGGAGGAGGCTCCCCAACTGGGAGCGCAGACCGCCGAGGCGCTCAACAGGGCTGGATGGGAGAACCGGATTGCGGTGAGCGCGATCACGCCGTGGGAGATTGGGTTGCTGGCGAACAAAGGCCGGCTGCGCCTAGGCGTGGACGTGATGCAGTGGATACGCACGGCACTCGCCAAGCCCGGCGTGCAACTGGCCCCGCTGGAGCCGGAGATCGCGGTGGAAAGCACGCGGCTTCCATGGGAGATGCACGCCGACCCGGCGGATCGCATCCTGGTGGCTACGGCGCGGCACTTGGGGGCTACGCTGGTGACTGCGGATCGGACGCTGCTGGAATTGGCGGCAGATGGGCGCTTTGCGGCGATGGACGCGACGGCTTAGGCGGCCGGCTGCTTCTTCTCTTTAGCCGCCTCTTTGGCTGTGAGCAGCTTCCCGCCTTCAAGGTAGAGAAATGCGTCGATCTGTTTGTAGGCGAAATCCCGAAGGCTGTACTGATCCCGCATTTCGTCGATGATTCTCTTAAGCTCCGGGTAGTTCCAAAGCGCCTGTTGCTGAAATTGACGGAGCCCGCCCTGATTTCTGAGCTGCCAAAGATATTCCTTCACGCGTGAATCGAAGATTGGGTAGGATGCGGGCCGGTGAAAGCTGCAATACTTCGTCGCAAAAGAGTAATAGTAATGATTCCTGCCAGCTACTTTGACAGTTGCAATTCTGTCGACCAGCGCCTCGTCTGCACGGCTCAATGCTGCGTCGATCTTGAGCTCGACAATGTGCCAGGCAACGTCGTAAACAGTCGGTGCATATTTACGATCAGTAGGTAAGTATTGGCTATTCACTCGAATCAGCAACGAGTAAAGGGAGTTCAGAGTCACGACTTTTAGAAGGACATGGGCTTGGTTTGTGTTATCCGGGTATCGGGCGAAGAGATCGAACAATGCTAGGTCGGGGTCGTTTGAATCATCGGCAAAATGCTTGCAGGCTGCTCTAACCGCATCCGCTGATGGCATCGTGAACGTTGTGTTCATGGTTTTCATCCCCTTCCAAGTGATGCACTTGAGGCCTTGAATTCGTCCGACCCCAAACTCTACCCTCCTTAACTCGCCTCTGCAAGACACAAAAAAGCACACCCGGCCAGAAACTCCTAGCCGGATGTGCTTTCAATCTGGGATCGCAGCCTCGGCGCCGAAGGCGAGTTGGCCGCACCGCAGGTGCTACTTGTCCGTCAGCGCTTCCACGCCAGGCAGCTTCTTGCCTTCGAGGAATTCGAGGCTCGCGCCGCCGCCGGTCGAGATGTGCGTGATCTGGTCGGCCAGGCCGGTCTTGTTGATGGCCGAAACCGAGTCGCCGCCGCCGATGATCGAGGTGCATGTCTTGTTGGCCGCGATCGCCTTGGCGATGGCGTTCGTGCCCACGGCAAACTTCGGAAACTCGAAGACGCCGGCCGGGCCGTTCCACACGATGGTCTTGGCCGCCGCAACCACCTTCTCGATGGCCGCGATCGACTTGGGACCGATGTCCAGGCCCTGCCAGTCGGCCGGGAAGTCCACGGAGCAATCCCAGGGCTGGGTATTGGCGTCCTCGGCAAACTTGTCGGCCAGAACGTTATCCACGGGCAGCAGCAGGTTGACGCCCTTGGCCTTGGCCTTTTCCAGAGCCGCCTTGGCCATGTCGATCTTGTCCTCTTCCACCAGCGACTTGCCGGTGGCCACGCCCAGGGCGCGCTGGAAGGTGTACGCCATGCCGCCGACAATCACCAGCGTATCGACCTTGTCGAGCAGGTTGTCGATGACGTCGATCTTGCCCGAGATCTTGGAGCCGCCGATGATGGCCACAAACGGCTTTTCAGGCGCTTCCAGAGCCTTGCCGAGATAGGTGATTTCCTTTTCCATCAGCAGGCCGGCCACGGCGGGCTTGAGGAAATGCGTAATCCCTTCCGTCGAGGCGTGGGCGCGATGGGCGCTTCCGAAAGCGTCATTGACGTAGACCTCGGCCAGCGAAGCCAGCGCCTTTGAGAAGGCCGCGTCGTTGGCTTCCTCTTCGGCGTGGTAGCGCAGGTTTTCCAGCAGCAGCACCTGGCCGGATTCGAGCTGCCGCGCCATTTCAATGGCCACATCGCCAACGCAATCCGGGGCAAAGGCCACGTTGACCTTCTCGCCGATCGCCTTGTCGAGCAGTTCGCGCAGCCGGTCGACCACCGGGCGCAACGAGTACTTCGGATTCGGCTTCCCCTTGGGACGGCCCAGGTGCGAGGCCAGAATCACCTTGGCCTTGTGCTGGAGGGCGTAAACGATGGTGGGCAGCGTGGCCACGATGCGGGTGTCGTCGGTGATGGTCGAGCCGTCTTCGGTCAGCGGCACATTGAAGTCGACGCGGATGAAAACCCGCTTGTTGGCCAGATCGATGTCGCGAATGGAGAGCTTAGCCATGGAATTTTGCCTTCCTTGATTTTGGGGTTACTGGTCGGTTGATTCGTCTTCTTCGCAGCCGCAGTCGCACTCTTCGCAGCCTTCGCAGTCGCCGTCCTCGCAGCAGCAGTCGCCGCAGCAGGGAATCGCGGCTTCCATCTCCATCTCCAGGCGCCAGGCGGGATCGAGCAGCGCGGCAACCACCACCATGGTGCAGGCGGGACGAATTGCGCCGAAGAACTCGCCATGGACGCGGCCTACGGCTTCCCAGTCCTCGGCATGGGTGAGAAAGATGCGGGTGCGGACAACGTCTTCAAACGAAGCGCCGGCCTGGGCAAGAGTCTCGCTGGCAATCGCGAAGATGCGGCGCGCCTGCCCGGCGGCATCCAAATCCTCGGCGCCGACCGGGCCGGTTCCGGAGAGATGGATGGTGTCGCCCACGCGCACGGCGCGAGAGAAGCCGATGATGGGCTCGTAAGGAGAGGTGCCAGGGATGTTTTTGCGCATGGGATTTTCAGGGAACAGTGGACAGTGATCGGCGGACGTTTCGCTGTCCACTGTTCACTGCCCACTGTCCGCGTTTGTTACAGGCCCTTCTTGACCAGGAAGCCGATCAGATCGACGACGCGGTTGGAGTAGCCCCACTCGTTGTCGTACCAGCTGAGCACCTTCACGCTGTTGCCGACCACCTTGGTCAACGGCGCGTCCAGAATCGAGCTGCGCTTGTCGCCCTTGAAGTCGGAGCTGACCAGTTGGTTCTCGTCGTAGCCCAGGATGCCCTTCAGTTCGCCCTCTGCGGCCTTCTTGAAAGCGGCGTTCAGAGCTTCCGCGGTGATGGGCTTCTCGGCGATGAAGGTCAAATCCACGATCGAGACGTTGGGTGTGGGAACGCGGATCGCGAAGCCGTCCAGCTTGCCCGAGCTCTCAGGGATGACCAGCTTGAGAGCCTTGGCGGCGCCGGTCGAGGTCGGAATCATCGACAGAGCGGCGGCGCGGGCGCGGCGCAGGTCCTTGTGCGGCGTGTCCAGGATGACCTGGTCGTTGGTGTAGCTGTGGATCGTGGTCATGATGCCCGAAACGATGCCGCATGTTTCCAGGATGACCTTGACCACCGGCGCCAGGCAGTTCGTGGTGCAGCTGGCGTTGGAAAGAATGTTGTGCTTGGCCGCATCGTACTTGTTCTCGTTCACGCCGAGCACCACGGTGAGGTCTTCGTTCTTGGCCGGAGCCGAGATGATGACCTTCTTCACCGTCGAGCCCAGGTGAGCCTTGGCCTTGGTCGCGTCGGTGAAGAAGCCCGTCGACTCGACCACGATCTGCGCGCCGACCGATGCCCAATCCAGCTTGGCGGGGTCGCGCTCGGAGAAGACCTTGATCTTCTTGCCGTCCACCGAGATGAAGTCTTCGCCAGCGACGACTTCGTTCGACAGGTTGCCCAGAATCGAGTCGTACTTGAGCAGGTGGGCGAGCGTCGCCGGACTGGTCAAATCGTTGACGGCAACAAACTCAATCTCGGGATTGCCGAGAGCAGCGCGAAAAACGTTGCGGCCAATGCGGCCGAAGCCATTGATACCAACCTTTACTGCCATGTGTGTATTCTCCTTCGTAATCGGTGAGGCTGTGGTTTGGGCATGTGGATTTCGGCGTCTGGAATGAGCCCAGAAAGCAATTCCACCAAACCCTTGATCGTAACACTACAGAGCCGGCGGGAACGAAATGAAAACTCGCTTTGTTCCCGTTTTTGCCCGGGAACTCCCTTACCGTTAGTGTGCCTTTCCAGGTACGGAACAGGATGTGACGGGGTGCACACCATTTGCAGCGCCCCATGCAAGTATGGTATTCGGGTAACACGATGAAGGTGCACAAGGCAGCATGAGAAGACGTTCGAGACGCGCCCCCAATACCTCCGAATCCACCGGCAAAATCGGCCAGGAACTCCCATCGAATCAACCGGCTCCGCTGGTGCCGCTCTACCCCGACGAGCTGCCGGCGCCGCCGCCGCAGCCCCGCGCCCACCGCCCCGCCGAACCCGCGCGGCGCCCGCCCGAGCGACGGCCCGCGCCGCAGGAGTGGAACGAGCCCGCCGGCTCAGGCCGCCTCGAGCTCGAAACCCAGCCGGAGACTCCCTCCGCGCCTTCGCCGGAGGTGGAGCCGGAGGACCGCTCGCCCCAGGAGCCCAAGGGCTATGTCGTTCTGGCCATCGGCCTGCCCGGCTCCGGCAAAACTACCTGGTTCCGCCGCCGCGGCGTTACCCCGCTCTCCAGCGACCTGCTGCGCAACATCCTCTTCGACGACGTCGAGGAGCAGCGTTACCAGGGGTTAGTCTTTTCCACCCTGCGCTCCCTGCTGCGGGCCCGGCTCATCGCCCACATGCCGTGGAACTATGTGGACGCGACCAACCTCTCCATCCACGAGCGCCGCCAGTGGATCAAGATGGCCAAAAGCTTCGGATACGAAGTGCAGGCGGTCTTCTTCGACGTGCCCCTGGAGGTTTGCCTCGATCGCAATCGCCAGCGCGACCGCTCGGTCAGCGAGGACGTGATGCGCAAAATGGGCGAAAAACTCAAGCCGCCGGTCTTCGAGGAGGGCTTTGCCAAGATCACCGTGGTCCGCGTCAAAAGCGCAAGCTGAGGACGGCGGAGTGAAATGTATTTCAGGCTTCGCCCGGAAGCGGGCGGGATTGAGACGGCGCGGCTTTGGCCGCGCCGTCTCCGCGTCTTCGAGAGTTCCGCGCGGAGCCCCTCGCCCAGCAATCCAGGCCGGACTCCCGCAACGATTCTAGGGAATCTCGACTAGCTCCATCTGGCCGTCGCGGCGGCGATGCAGCACAAATAACTCCCCCGCGGGATTGTGGAAGATCAGCAGGTCGCGGTCGCGAAACTCCGCTTCCTTCACCGCTTCCTCCAGCGTAAGGGGCTTCAGCGAGAATGCCTCGCCGCTGGAAAGAATGTGCGGCTCGACCACCGCGGGCTTGGCCGGAAACGAGTGAACGGCGATCGAGGCGCGCGCCCTGGCCCGGACCGGCTTGGCCTCTCCGGCGCCGTCTTCAGGCTGCGCGGCGCGGGACTTGGGCCGGGCCACCGGTGGCGCGGTCAGTGTCTTTTCCTCCTTGGGCAGCCGCTTGCTCTCCAGCCTCCGGTCGCGGTAGCGGCGCGCCTGGTTCTCGGCGTGCTCCATCGCCGTCCGCAGCGCCGCATCCAATGTGGCGGCCTTGCCCGTGGCGGCAATCGTCTGCTGCCGCGCCTGCACGGTCAGCTCCACAATCTGCAAATGCCTTTGCGTGCCAAAGGTGATGCTGGCGCGTGCCGTCTTGCCCAGAATCCGGGCAATGCGTTCCATCCCCTCCTCGGCCTGCGCGCGCAGCGCCTTGGAGATTCTCACTTGTCTGGCGGTGAACTCCACTTCCATGGTTAGCCTCCGCTTCTCGTTTTTTCCAGCATGGTCGGTGCTGGTGGAATTCGGATTCTATAGGGATCGGCCGCCCGTTGTCAGTTTTTCAGAGACCCGTTGCCGGTTGTGGGCCACTCGCCACATCCCGGCTGACCGCTGTCCGCTGTTCTCTGACAACTGCTTCGCGTCAGCCGTCGCGCCGGCGGCGTTGGTGGGTCGAGGGAATATGCATGTCCTCGCGGTATTTGGCCACCGTGCGGCGGGTGAGCCGGATGCCCTGCGCCTCCAGCAGGGCGGCCAACTGGTCGTCGGTCAGCGGATGGCGCGCATCCTCTTCCTCGATCAGCTTCTTCACCTTGCGCTTGAGCACCAGCAAAGGCGTGTCGGCCCCTTCCGGCCCGTTCGACCCCTCGGAGAAGAAAAACCGCAATTCGATCACTCCCTGCGGCGTGTGCGCGTACTTGTTGGCCACCGCGCGGCTCACCGTCGAGGGGTGAACCCCGATCTCTTCGGCCACTTCCTTGATCATCATGGGGTGCAGGGCCTCCACGCCGCGATCGAGAAAATCCTGCTGGCGGCGAACGATCACCTCGCAGGTGCGCAGAATGGTGCTCTTCCTCTGGGCGATGTTGCGCATCAGTTGCAACGCCGAGCGGAAGCGCTCCTTGACGTATTCCTTGACCTCTTTGTCGGTGTTTTCCGAGGCCAGCATCCGGCGGTAGCGCAGGCTGAGCCGCAAGCTGGGCAGATCCTCCTCGTTCATCGAAACCACCCACTCGCCGCTGCGCTTGAGAAAGACCACGTCGGGTTCGATCAGCCGGGTCTGCTCGCGGTTGTACAGGCGCCCCGGCCGCGGATCGAGCGTGCGGATGAATTCCACCCCGGCATGAGCCTCGGCCGGGGTGATCTGGGCCGCGCGCGCCAGATCTTTCACGTCGCGCTTTTGCAAAAGCGGCAAGTGACGATCGACGATCAGCGCCGCTACCTCCATGGCGCGCCGCCGCTCTTCCAGCCGGGCCTCGGCCTCGGCGCGGAAGCCGCGGTGAGGATCGTCCTCGCCGTCTTCCTCCGCATCCGCCGCCTGCTTGGCATACAACAGCCCGAACTCCTGCTGCTGGGCCGCGATCTGCAGCAGCAGGCACTCGCGCAGATCCCTGGCCCCCACCCCGGCGGGGTCCAGATGCTGCACCGTCTCGATTCCGCGCCGCAGCAGTTCCACTTGAGCCCCATTGGCCGGTGGATGGTCTTCAGAGGGCACACTTGCGGGCGACTGGTTGAAGGCCGCGGCCAGTTCTTCCTCGCCGGCGGACAGATAGCCGTCCTCGTCCAGGTTGCCGATGACGAACTCAGCCGCCTCGCGCAACCCGGGCTCCATGGTCAAGGCCCCCAATTGCCACGCCAGGTGATCGGACAGCGTCGTGGGTTGGGAGAGAAAGTTCTCGAACGAGGGCTTCTCGTTCTCCTCGTACTCCGGCTGCGTGCGGTAGCCGGGGTCAAGATAGTCCTGGAAGTACGATCCGAAATCGATCTCCGAGAAGACATCCTTGGGTGGAGCCGCGGCTTCCTCAACTCCCTGTTCCAGCCGCTTCTCCTTGCCCGCGACCTCATCCAGCATCGGAACCGATTCGTCAATCTCCTCCAGGACGGGATTCTCCACCATCTCGGCGTCGATCATCTCCTTCAGCTCGAGCTTGTTGAGCGCAAGCACGCTCACCATCTGCATCAAGCCTGGAGTCAAGACCTGGCGTTGTGCCAGTTTCACATTCAATCTGGGTTGCAGCAGCGCCATAATGGGGATTCTAATCCCGTTGGGAATGAATCGTGTAACCGTACGAAAAAGAGCGGAAAAGGGGAACGATTTGCAGGCGAGGAACCAGTTCCGGATCGGGCAATGACCGATCTGGAACTCCCTGGGAATGTGAACCGCCGGCCCGAAATCCCCTCAGCCCAGGGAAAAGCCCTCGCCCAAATACAGGCGGCGCACATCCACGTTGTTGGCCAGTTCGTGGGGCGTGCCGGCAAAGAGTATCCGCCCCTCGGCGATGATGTACGCCCGGTCGGTGACGCTGAGCGTCTCGCGCACGTTGTGGTCGGTGATGAGGATGCCGATCCCGCTGGCCTTCAGATCGAAGATGATCTTCTGCAGCTCGAGAACCGCGATGGGGTCGATGCCGCTGAACGGCTCGTCGAGCAGGATGAAGCTGGGCTGAATGCAGAGCGAGCGCGCGATCTCGACCCGCCGCCGCTCCCCGCCGGAGAGCGCATAGCCGCGCGTGGTGCGGACGTGGGCCAGGTTCAATTGATTGATGAGCCGCTCGGCCCGCGTGCGCCGCTCGCGGTTGCCCAGCGGCTGCGCCTCCAGCACCGCCAGGATGTTTTCCTCGACGGTGAGCTTGCGGAAGACCGAAGGCTCCTGGGGCAGGTAGCTGATGCCGAAGTTGCGCGCGCGCAGATACATGGGCAGCCGCGTGATCTCGGTCTCGTCCACCAGCACGCGCCCGGTCTCGGGCGTCACCAGTCCCACGATCATGTAGAAGCTGGTGGTTTTGCCGGCGCCGTTCGGCCCCAGCAGCCCCACCACCTCGCCGCGGGAGATGCTCAGGTCCACTCCGCGAACCACCTGCCGCCCCTTGTAGCTCTTGCCGATGCCCTCGGCGATCAGTGTTTCCATTGCACTCTCTAACTCGCTTCCGCCCTTACCTCGGCGCCGTGGTCTCGGTCGCGGTCTTGCGTCCCCCGCCCTCGATACTGACGCTATCATCGCGGCTATTGAAGATCAAAGCCTCGCCGGTGACGCTTCCCCGCGCCGGGTCGGTCATGCGCGGCGGCGTGGCGGCGGTTCCGGTCAGCACGTACTCCCCGGTCTCGCTCGAATAAACCAACTGCTCTCCGGTTCCACGGCGGCCCTGCGAACTCACCGTGACATGGCCCCTGGCCGTCATCCGGTCCACCTGGGCCGCTCCGCCGTCCTTGCCCGCATGGTTGCCCGGCGGCAACAGGAGCAGCTCGACTTCGTTCGAAACCGACGTCGCCGTTGCCGTTTCCGCCACCACCGTCGAGAGTGCCCCGCCCCGCAGCACGGCCTTGCGCTCTGCATCGGAGTATTTCAGATCGCCGCCGCGCACGCGGACCACCGAAGGCGTCTCCGGGCGGGCGGCCGATTCCCTCCCCGGCGTCGATGCAGCCGCGCTCGCCAGCACCGCGCGCACCGGCTCGGCGGCATCCGTGCTGCGCGCCGCCAGCGTCTGCTTCTTCCGATCCAGAACGATCACCGGCGCGGCAATCGAATTGGCCTGCTGCCAGAGCCGCGCATGGCCGCGGAATGTGGCCTCGCCGCTGGCCTGATGAAGCTGCGCCTCGGCGGCAATGGCATGCGCCGGACCCTGCCCGCCCAGGGCAACCGAATTCTGGCCCGCCGCGCGCGGCTTGCCTTGCCCCGCGTCCGTCCAGGTGGCCTTGACGTTGCCGTGCGCTAAGGCATCGCCCGAGTCCTGCGAGACGTCGATCTTCTCCGCGGTAAGCTGCAATCCGCCGTCGTCGATGCGCGGGCTGAGGGTCAGGTGCAGCCACTCTCCCGCGCCTTCGTAGACGGCGCGGCCGGCCGTTGCCCGCATCGGAGGCTCGGGTTGCGCCCCCGGCCGGGCCGCCGGCTCCTCGAACAGCGTCACATGGCCGTCCAGCACCGCCAACTGGATCTGCGCCGCGCCGCTCTCCGCCCGTTTGGGCCCCGCCGCCGAAGGAGCGGCAAAATGCGCTTCCAACCGGTCGCCGCGCGAGCTCTGCCGGGTTCCCGCCGCGCTGGTTTCTTCCATGCCGGCGTGGCCCGTCCCGGTCATCGCCGCCAGCACCGAACCTGGCCCGAATTCGCCCGTCACCTCGTCGGCCGTCAGCTTCGAGGGCAAAACCGGCCCCTTGCCGCGCTGGCTCTCGCCGAGGACAACCACTCCCTGGCTCCCGTGAATCGTGGCCGGCTCTACCTGGCCATGACCCGCATCGCGAAACTCCACATCGGCCACCGGAGAACGCCAGTCGCGCTTCACCCGCAGCGCATCGCCCGCCGGCTCGCTCAACTCTTCGCTCGCGATTTCCACGCTCCGCTCCAGATGCGCGTGGCGCAACTGGCCCTTGGAGGTGAACTCCAGCTCCACGCTGGGCGCGCTTCCATGCACCTTGCGCACGCTCTTTCCCGACGGGCTCCCGCTCTCCCGCGCCGAGTCCATCGCGACCCCGCCCTCCAGATGCCCGTGCCGGGGCTGGTTGCGCTCATCGAAATCCAGAACGCCCCTGGGCGCGGCCACGCGGCTGCCCGTCGCGGCCGTCACACTGAATCCATCGGACGCATCCAGCCGCACCACCGAGCCATCCTCGCGGAAGAGAATCCTGGCCTCGCCCGCCGTGGCCGTTCCGTTGCGATAACCGGCAGTGGCCTCGCGCAGATGACAAACCTGGTCGCCGCGCTCGAACTCCGCATGGTGCGCATGGATCTCGACCGGCTCTCCGCCGCGTAGCGCCGTCAGCTCCACCGCATGGTCCAGCACCAGCAGACCCTGCTGCGAATCGTAGGTGGCGCCCACGGCGCTACCCATCCCCTGCCGCAGCGAAAAGTCCACCCGCTCGCCGGTGCTGGCCACGCCGGTCTTCTGGTCGAAGGTGAGCCCGCTGGTCTTCACGTGGATTTCGCCCGACGCGGCCGTCGCGGCGGCGGCGGCCAGCGGCGTGGCCTTGTTCTTGTCCCCGGCGGCCTGGGTAGGCGTGGCCTTGGGAGCAATCGCCGGCGCCAGCGACGGCCGCATCAGCGTGATCTCCACCGGCCCGTTAGCTTGGGCCGTGCCCCCCTTCTGGTCGTACTCGAACTCCGCACCCTCGATGCGGTCCACGCGGCTGCCGTCTTCCCCGTAGAGCTCAATCCTGACGTCGTGCAGCAGAACCCGGCCGCCCTTGTCCTGGGTCATCTGGACCAGCTTGGACGCATGAATCCGGTACTGCGAATGCGCGCCGAAGGCATGCGCGAAGGTGTAGCCGTTGGCCTCCTGTTGGATGTCGAGGCCCAGGCGCTTGGGCAGATCGCGGCTGATGAAGTGACTCTTCCACTTGCCCACGGCAAGAAAGACCACCAGCGCCCCCACCAGCAAAACTCCCGCCGCCAGCACCAGCGTCCGCAGCCGCTCAATGGTGATTCGCACCGTCTAGTTCCCCGCCCCGAGCCGCGCCGCCAGCCGCTGGGCTAGGCTCTCGCCCAACTCGCTCCACAACAGCCGCGCCGTCGCTCCCGAAGCCTTTTCGAGAGCGCCGACCAAGGCCACAAGCTGGACAATGTTCTCTGCCACATGTCCCGCGCCCACGGGGTCCAACTCCAGGTCTTCCTCCAGAAACGGCGTGTCGGAGCCGAAATCCACGCGGATGTGCCCGTCCTGCTCGTACGCTCCCTCGTCGAAAAGCGGACCGAAGCCCGTCACCCGCACCAGCCGCGGCTCGCGCGCCCAGCGCGCATCGAGACCGCCGCTGGCGTCCAGTTCCCACAGGCTCCAGCCGATCTGAAACTCATAGGCATAGTCGTCGTGGAGCAGTTCCAGCGCCTCGGCCACGGCCAGGCGAGGCTCCGCTCCCAGCGCGCCGCCGGCATCGCCCACAGCCTGCATCCTGCGCCCATAAACCTGCTGAAAGACCGGCGACTCGCTCCAGCTCACCGGCCAGACGGTCGCGGAATAGACGCGCGCCTCGCCGCCATGCGCGGCAAACTCGCCCAGCACCGCCGTCAGCTTGTCGGCCAGCGCCGCGAGGCGCAGATTGGGATACCACATACTCAGATAAAGCGTGTCGGACATCTCTCTAGATTGTAGACGCCGCAATGCCCGCGGGGATGCGGGGAGAAGCGGTTTGAAGGAGCGGAAAACCGAGATTTGGCGGGGAAGTCGGAGGAGGAAGAGAAAGAGACGGAAGCTCCCCTTCGTCCTCCGCCTTTGACGTGCTATGCCGTGACGATTTCGCTGAAGTCGGCGATGCCGGAGAATCCGCGCAGAACCTCGTCGATGAGGGCGAGGTGAGCGCCGCGGACTGCCGCGTCGGGATCGAGAACCATCACCTTGTCGAAGAAGGCGTCCACCACCGGCCGCAGCGTGGCGATCGCGGCCAGCGCCTCGCCGTAGGCCCGCTGCTCGCGCAGTTTGGCCACGGCAGGCGCCAACGCGGCGGCGGCATCGGCAAGCTGCCGCGCCTCGGGCGCGAGTTGCGCGTTCTTCGGCGAACCGAGGGCAAAGCCTTTTTCTTCGGCCTGGCGCAGAATGTTCTTGATGCGCTTGAAGGCCGCGGAGATGGCGGCGAAATCTTCCGATCCGCGCACCGCCGTCAACGCTTCGGCGCGGGCAATGGCGTCGCGCACATCGTCGGCGCCGGCGGCCAGCACGGCGTTGACCACGTCGTAGGCGAAGCCGCGCACGTCTTTCAGGTAGAAGCTCAGCCGCTCGCGCAGGAAGACCGCAACCTGATCCTTGTTGGCGCCATCGGCGCCGCTCGACGCCATCGCCCCGTCCAAGGTCAGCGGCAATCCCGACTCGGCCAGGATCTTCACGATGGCGTTGGCGGCCCGCCGCAGCGCGAAGGGATCTTTCGAGCCCGTCGGAGCCATGCCGATCCCGAACATCGCGGTAATGGTCTGAATGCGGTCCGCCAGCCCCAGCAACTGTCCTTCCACAGTCGCGGGAATCGCGTCCTCCGTCGAGGCCGGAGTGTATTGCTCGTAGATGGCTTTGCCCACCGTCTCGCCCAGCCCCTGCGCCCGCGCATACAGGCCGCCGATGATGCCTTGTAACTCGGTAAACTCCTTGACTAACTCGGTGGTCAGGTCGGTCTTGGCCAGTTCGACAGCCTTGCGCAGCGCGGCTTCGTCGAAGGCGACGCCCGCGGCCTTCACTGTGGCTGCCAGCGCCCGCACCACCTCCAGATTGGCCTCCGTCTTCCAGTGATAGCTGCCCAGTTCCTTCTGGAAGGTGACGTTCTTCAAACTTTCGACACGATCAGCGAGAAAGATCTTCTGGTCGAAGTCCCAGAAGAAACGCGCATCCTTGAAGCGGGCCCGCAGCACGCGCGCATTGCCGTGGCGAATGATCTCCTCGCCCTCTTCGTCGACCTCGGTATTCAAGACAGCGAGAAAGTGCGGAAGCACCTTGCCGTCCGCGCCTTCGACCGCGAAGTACTTCTGGTGGTCGCGCATCACCGTGACCAGAACCTCTTCCGGCAGCGCCAGATACTCGGAGTCGAAGTCGCCCAGCACCACGGTGGGCCACTCGGTCAAATGCACCACGGTCTCGATCAGCGGCTCGTCCTCGCGCCAGCGCGCCCCGGCAACGGTGCGCGTAGCCGCGTCCAGCGCCTTGCGGATCGACTGGCGGCGTTCGGCCACATCGACCGCGACATAGGCCTTGCGCAAGGTTTCCACATAGCTCTTGGGTGAATCAAGAACCACGGCGCGCTCGCCATGCAGCACGCGATGGCCGCGGCTCGCGTTGCCCGCGGCGATCCCGGCAATCTCCACCGGAACAACGTCCCCATCCAGCAGCGCGACAATCCAGCGCACCGGACGCACAAACCGCTCCGGCTTGCCCGCCCGCCAGTACATGTTCTTGGCCCAGTAGAGGCCCAACACTTCCTTGGGCAGCTCGGCAGCCAGCAGCTCCGCTGTCGTGCGTCCCTGGCGCTTCACCGTCGCCCCGACATACTCGCCCTTGGCGTTGGTCACTTTTTCCAGAGCCCCGACGGCCACGCCCGCCTTTTTCGCAAAGGCTTCGGCCGCCTTGGTGGGTGCGCCGTCCTTGAAGGCCACCTTCCACGACGGGCCGGTCAGCTTCTCCTCGGTGTCGGCCTGCGCCGCCTGCACATCTTCCACCACCACGGCCAGCCGCCGCGGCGTCGAGTACATGGTCGCCTTGGCCGCCGCTCCCAGCAGCCGCTCGCGTCCGAGCAGATCGCAAACCCGCTTGCCCAACTCGGCCTCGGCTCCGGCAATCATGCGGGCCGGAATCTCATCCAGCCCAATCTCCAACAAAAAATCAGCCATAATTTTCTTGGTCTCTCGCTAACTTTGGAACTCCGCCAACACACGCGGCGCGTGCCTAACCCGCTAACACGTTGCCGCAGGGCGGCAACGGCCGACTCGCTAATTCACCGCCTGCTGCGCCGCGTAAGCCTTGGCCACGCCCACAGAGAGGTTGCGAATGCGCCCGATCATGCCCACCCGTTCGGTCACGCTGATCGCACCCCGCGCATCCAGCAGGTTGAACAGGTTCGAACACTTCAGCGCCAGCTCGTAGGTGGCGATCAGCGGAAAGCGCTTCTTCTCCGCCGCGGGCGCCGTTTCCTCCGCCAGCAATGCGTTCACCCGCGCCAGCAGCGCCTGCGCCTCAGCTTCGTAGCTGTTGAAGTGAGCCCACAGACGCTCCACATTGGCATCCTCGAAGTTGTACACCGAGTACTGCAGCTCTTCCTGCAGCCGCACGTCGCCGTAAGTGACCTCCGCGCCCGTCTCCGGATCGCGCGCCCACACCACCTCGTACACCGAGTCCACATCCTGCATGAACGCGCACAGCCGCTCCAGCCCGTAGGTCAGCTCCGCGCAGATGGGGTCCAGATCCAACCCGCCGCACTGCTGGAAGTAGGTGAACTGGGTGATCTCCATCCCGTCCATCATCACCTGCCAGCCTACGCCCCAGGCGCCCACCGTCGGGCCTTCCCAGTTGTCCTCTTCGAACTTCACGTCGTGCTTTTTCAGGTCGATCCCGATCGCTTCCAGCGATTGCAGGTACAGTTCCTGCACGTTGGCCGGCGGCGGCTTCAGAATCAACTGAAACTGCGTATGCCGGAAAAGCCGGTTGGGATTCTCGCCATAGCGGCCGTCGGCCGGTCGCCGCGAGGGCTGGGCATAGCCGACTTTGTACGGCTTGGTCCCCTGCACGCGCAGAAAGGTCTCCGGCGCCATGGTGCCCGCGCCCACTTCCACGTCGAAGGGTTGTTGCAGGATGCAGCCGCGCTCCGCCCAGAAGCTTTGCAAGCGGAACAACAGCTCCTGAAAGGTCAACGCGGCGGGTTTGCGAGACGGCTTGTCCGTTGCGGATGAAACTGTGGATAAAGGCACTTGGAACTCTCTCTCGACGGGACTGCGACAATTTTATCAGCCCCGATCGGCCCTCCTTGGCTTCAGCCGCCCAGCCGTCCCAGCGCCTCCGCCGTCCGCAGCTTGCGCTCCAGGTGCCGCTCCAGGGCCTGCAAGGTAAAGCGGCGCAGGTCCGCTCCGCGCCGCCGCGGCCAGGCTTCGGCGCAAAAAGCCGCGACCGGCGCCCGCAGCATCCGCTGCGCCAGTTGCCACGAATCCGCCGAGAGGGCGTTCGCGGTGCCGCCGCGATGGAGTGGGCAAAACAGCCCGTCGCCCAGGGTGTTGAAGCTGGTTTCGCCGGCCACCAACGCCACGCCGCAAGCCGTGCAATGGGCAATATCCGGCAACAGGCCCATCAGCCGCGTCATCCACAGCGAGAAATAGGTGAGCGCCATCCACGGGTTCTCGACCGTGGTCTGCTCCAGCACCGCCGCCAGCAGCCGGAAGACCGTCTCCTGGGGATCGTGGTCCGGCAGCGCCTCGTCCAGCACCTCGGCAAAAAAGCTCAGCACCGTCATGCGCGTGTGATCCACCGCGGCCGAGAGCGGCGAACGCAGGATTTCCAACTGGTCCAGCCGCACCAGCTCCTGACGCGGCCGCTCGGCAAACCACGCCCGCGCCACCGTCATCGGCTCCAGCGCCCCGCCAAAGCGTTTGCGGCTCTTCAGCGCCGACTTGGCCACGCCCCGCACCTTGCCGTAATCGCGCGTGAAAAAGCTCACGATCAGGTCGGCCTCGTGGACCGGCCAGGTGCGCAAAACCACGGCTTCTGAGGTGAACACGCTCATGCGTCTACCATCTTCGCACTGCAGCCAAAGACCGGGCTCAGGTTACAATTGAGGCAGAGGTTCCTAATGCCTACCGCAATGGTCACCTTCAACGGCCGCGTCACCCTCCCGTCGAACGTCCGCAAACAGCTCGGACTCAAAACCGGCGACAGCGTCGATTTTGTCGAAATCGAGAAGGGACGGTTTGCCATCACGCCGGGCACGGCGTCGATCGCCGATCCCAAGGGCTGGATGCCGGAGCTGGGTTTTGCCTCCGCCGGCGAAGAGATGGACGAAGCAGCCCTGTAAACTGCCCCAGAAAATCCTGACCCTTCCAAGCGCGCAATTTTCCCAGCGGAGATGCGCGCGGCAGCGGATTTGCGCCTCATCGACTGCCGGCTGCGCAAACACAAACGCGCATCCCGCCGGACGGGACGCGCGTTCGAGAATACAAATTCAAAACAGGTTAGCGGCCGAAGTGGGTGGCGTTCTTCTCGGCAAAGTGCGCCCATTTCTCGGGCAGATCGTCGGCGGCAAAGATGGCCGAAACCGGGCACGCCGGAACGCAGGCGCCGCAATCGATGCACTCGACCGGGTCGATGAACAACTGGTCGGAGTTGCCAAAGCCGTCTTCGTCCTTCTTGGGGTGGATGCAATCGACAGGGCAAGCGTCTACGCAGGCGGTGTCCTTGGTGCCGATACAGGGTTCTGCAATCACATATGCCATCGTTGAATTCTCCGGGGAACTGAAACTCTCGACGCTGATAGTAGCACAGGAAGCCAGAGGCTGACTCCGCCGCCGGCGACCGCCTTCTGCCATGCGGGAACCGGAAGGATCAACCCACATGGCCTTCCCTGCAAGCGCAAGCCGGCCGGGAGAACTTCTATTGCGCCGCGGCGCGGGCTGCCCGGTGCGCAGCAAACTCCTGCGGCGTGGGAATCGGCGCCAGATTGCGTCCGGCAAACATGTCGCTGAACAAGTGCAGCAGTTCGCCGTGGATCAGCCCGTTCGAGGCCAGAATCTCGCGGCTGTCCAGGCGAAATCTGCCCCCGGAAAAGTCCGACGTGCGCCCTCCGGCCTCTTCCACCAGCAGGATTCCCGCCGCCGTATCCCAGGGATTCAGCTTGAACTCCCAGAATCCGTCCATGCGGCCGCAAGCGACGTAGGCCAAATCCAGCGCCGCCGAGCCCGCCCGCCGCACCCCGTGCGAGCGCAAGGTGAATTCCTGGTAAAAATGGATGTTGGGGCTCTCGTGGCGCTTGCGGCTGGGAAAGCCCGTGGCCACCAGCGACTCAGCCAGCTCCGGCGTGCGCGAAACGTGCATCGGCTTGCCGTTCAGCCAGGCGCCGCGTCCCCGCTCGGCGGCAAAGAGTTCGTCCCGCATGGGGTCGTAGATCACTGCCGCCGCCAGCGTTCCGTCTTCCTCCGGCTTGAGTTCGGGGCCGCGCCGCTCCAGACCCAGCGAAACGCAAAAGTGGGGAATGCCGTGGGCAAAGTTGGTGGTCCCGTCCAGCGGGTCCACATACCAGCGGAATTCACCCCCCATCCGCTCGCGCGTGCCCTCTTCGCCATAGATTCCATGCTCCGGGAAGGCCGCGCCTAGCCGCTCGCGGATCAGGGCTTCAGAGCTCCGGTCGGCCACCGTCACCAGGTCCACGTCGCCCTTGTACTCGGTTTCAACGCCCCGGGCGAGGAACCCGCGCAGCCGCGCGCCGGCCTCGCGCGCGATGACCGAGGCCTGGGGAACCCAGAGGAACTCCGGCACAGCCGGGGCGCTCAAGAGGCTGCCTCGTCAGGAACGGTCCCATTCGGGATTGGCCGGGCAGGGCTCTCGGGCCGCGGAACCCGCTTGCGGCCGGTTTCAGTAATGGTGCAGATCTGCTGCTTGTAGATGAAGAGGTTGGGCTTGCCCTCGCGCGTCAGGCGCAACATGCCGTCGTCGAAGTACTCGATCCAGCCGCGCACGGTTTCGCCATCGCGCAGCTTGATCTGGACCGCCACCTGGCGATCGCTGAGTGAGCGCAAATAGAGCGCCTCCTGGCCGGTTTCGCCTGGCGGAGGCGTCTTGGAACGGCGGCGCGAGGATAGTGGTGAAGTCATGATGCCATTTTAGATGCAAGGACAGAGATCGAAGATCGGGGGGCGGGGAAGATGAATATCTCCCCCTGCCGGTCAGTTGCTTTTGCCCGGCGCGTCCATGTAGTACCCCGTTTTGTGGCGGATATTGAACGCATCCGCCGCGGCCCTGGGGACGGTCACCTGCACCCGGTGGAAGTTTCTCCCCGGCTCCTGGTGGTGGGGATAGTAGCCCAGCAGGTATTGCGTGCGCAGATCGTCGCTCACCCGCGCAAATGCCTTGTCCAGGCCGCCGTCGCTCTCGTAGAAACTCTTGCCGCCGGTCTGCTCGGCCAGGGTGATGAGCGCGTGCTCGCCGCCCAGGTCGCGGCCGGCGCTGGCCTCGATGGGCACGTCGATGATGCTGTAGATCATCACCTCGTTGCGCAAAGCCGCTTCAAGAGCCTGGGCGTAGGTGGTGTTCTTGACGGTATCGTCGCCGTCGGAGATCAGCACCAGCACCTTGCGGCCCTCTTTCGGGCCCAGCCGCTGCGCGCCCAGGTAGATGGCGTCGTAGAGCGCGGTCGCCCAGTCGCCCCGCAACTGGCCCAGGCCGCGATCGATCTGGGCCACCTTGTTGGTGAAGGGCGTCAGCTCGCGCACGTCGGTGGCGAACTGGATCAGGCTCATCTGGTCCTGCGGTCGCAGGATGGCGTGAGCAAAGCGCTTGGCCGCGTCGGCCTCCTCGGCCATGTCCTTGCGCACGCTGCCGCTGGTGTCGATGGCTAGAGTCAGGTTCAGCGGCAGCTCCGACTGCCGCTCGAAGACCGCGATCTGCTGCGGACGGCCGTCCTCGGCCAGGGCAAAGTCGTCCTTGGTGAGCCCGCCCACGATGGCCCCGTTCTTGTCTGTCACGTTGACAAAAACATTGACCAGCTTCACATCGAGATGGAGGGTGGCCTCCTGCGCGGGCAGAGGAGCGCCCAGCAGGCCTCCGGCCAGCGCAAGCACGAGCCATGCGCTTGCGCGCGGATTACGCCTCATGCGGAGCCTCCGCGGCCATGCCGGCGGGAAACGCCTCGCCCTCCGCCCAAACGGCTCCATCCACAAAGGTCTCCTTCTTCCAGATCGGCACGGTCTTCTTGAGCGTGTCGATCAGCCACCGGCAAGCCTCGAATGCCTGCGCCCGGTGCCCCGAGGTGACGACAACAAGCACGCTGGTCTCGCCCACTTGCAGCCGCCCCAGCCGGTGGATCAGCGTCACATGCCGCACGCCAAAACGCCGGTGCGCCTCGCGGGCCAGCTCACTCATCTGTTTCAGGGCCATCTCTTCATACGCTTCGTACTCCAGAGAAAGCGTCTTCCGCCCGCGCGTCTGGTTGCGCACAATGCCGTCGAAGACCACCACCGCGCCATCCTCCCCCTGCTTGGCCGCGGCGACAAGTCCTGCGGCATCGATCGGCTCGCGGGTCAGCGCAACCCTCATCGGCGGCTGGGCGGCAACCTCCGCGGAAGGGCTCTCCGCACGCCCGCTTCCGCCCGAGACCGGCGGCAGCAGGCCCACCTCGTCGCCCTCGCACAGAACCGCGTGGCGCTGGGTGACGTACTCGGCATTCACGCTGATCGCGATGCCGCGCAGCGGTTCCGCGGAGCGGCCGGCGCACAACTGCCGCAGCAAATCCGCAACCGTGGCGCCCTGGGGCAACTCGACCGTGATCGCGGACTGGCCCAGCCAATCTTTCAACGTTCCGAAGGGGAGAACTCGCACTTGCATCGTGAAGAAAGAATACTTCCTGTCCGTTAGACGTGGCAGGCGGGAATCAGTCGGTGCAAACACAAAGAAGGCCGGCAGGTTCGCCGGCCTTCCTTGCTCGTGCACGCGCGGCTTATGCCGCCGTGCTCGCTTCCACCTCGGCTTCTGGGGCCGGCAGCGAATCGGGCCGAGCCTGCAACAGCGGCAGCGCCACGGCCAGCACATCCTCGATGCGCTTGGCATAGTGGATCTGAACGCCCCCTATCAGCTCCGGCGTCAGATCTTCCTCCACGTCCTGGCGGTTCTCGGCCGGCAGGATGATGGTTTCGATTCCCGCCCGCCGCGCGGCCAGGAACTTCTCCTTGATGCCGCCCACCGGCAACACATTGCCGCTCAGCGTGATTTCGCCGGTCATGGCCGTCAGCGGACGCACCGGCGTATCGGTCAACAGCGACGCCAGAACCGTCGCCATGGTGACCCCGGCCGAGGGGCCGTCCTTGGGAATGGCGCCGGCCGGTACGTGAATGTGCAGGTCGATCTCCTTGGTAAAGTCTTCCGCCAGCCCCAGCTTGGCGGCGTTGGAGCGCACCCAGGTCAGCGCGGCCTGCATCGACTCCTGCATCACCTCGCCGATCTGCCCGGTCATGGTAAAGGCCCCCTTGCCCTTCATCTTGTTGGCTTCGATGAAAAGGATGTCGCCGCCGGCGGGCGTCCAGGCCAGGCCGACCGCCACACCGGGCCGCTTCACCCGCTCCGAGACTTCGGTATCGACGCGCACCTGGATGCCGCCCAGGAACTCCTTGAGCACCTCCCGCGTCACCACCAGCTTTTCGCCATGGCCCTCGACCACCCGGCGCGCCTGTTTTCTGCAAACCGTGCCCAGCGTCTGCTCCAGCTTCCGCACCCCGGCCTCCCGCGTGTAGTGGCGAACCACATAGCGCACCGCATCCTCGGGAAACTCGATCTGCTCCGCCGTAATTCCGTTCTCCTTGATCTGGCGCGGAATCAGATAGCGGTTGGCGATGTGCAGCTTCTCCTCCTCGCTGTACCCCTGCAGGAAGATCAGCTCCATCCGGTCCAGCAGCGGCGGCGGAACCGTGTCCAGTTGGTTCGCCGTGCAAATGAAGAGCGTCTTCGAAAGATCGAAGGGCACGTCGAGATAGTTGTCGCGGAAGGTGAAGTTCTGCTCCGGGTCCAGCGTCTCAAGCAGCGCCGAGGCCGGATCGCCGCGGAAGTCGCGCCCCAGCTTGTCCACTTCGTCGAGCATGATCACCGGATCGTTCGCCTCGGCCCGCCGTATGCTCTGGATGATCTGGCCCGGAAGCGCGCCGATGTAGGTGCGGCGATGGCCGCGTATCTCGGCCTCGTCGTGCATCCCGCCCAGCGAGATCCGCTGGAACTTGCGCCCCAGTGCGCGCGCGATCGACCGGCCGAGGCTGGTCTTCCCCACTCCCGGAGGACCGACAAAGCACAGAATCGGCCCCTTCATGTCGGGCTTCAGTTCCAACACGCTCAGGTAGTCCAGAATGCGGTCCTTCACCTTTTTCAGCTCATAGTGATCCTCGTCCAGAATCTCCTTGGCCTTGGCAATATCCACCTTCGTCCCCGAGCTCTTGGCCCAGGGCAAAACGGCCAGCCACTCGATGTAATTCCGGGTGAGCGAATAATCGGCGGCCATGGGAGACATCCGCGAAAGCCGCGAAAGCTCCTTCAGCGCCTCTTTCTTCACATCCTCCGGCATCCCGGCGGCATCGATCTTCTGGCGCAGCTCCTCGGTTTCGCGCTGGCCCTCGTCCTGCTCGCCCAGTTCCTTCTGGATGGCCTTCAACTGCTCGCGCAAGTAGTAGTCGCGCTGCGACTGCTGCACCTGATCCTGGACCTCGGTCTGGATCTTGGCGCGCAACTGCTGCACCTCGATCTCCTTGGCCAGATGCTGGTTCAACTGCTCCAGACGGTCCACGATGCTGGGCGTCTCCAGCAGACGCTGCTTGTCGTCGGTGGTCAGAAAAGGCAGCGAAGACGACACAAAATCCCCCAACCGGCTGGGGTCCTCGATGTTGGCGGCGATGGTCCGCAACTCGTCGGAGAGGGTTTGGGACTCAGAGACGATCTGCTGGAACTGCGCGATGACGTTGCGCACCAGCGCCTCGACGCTGGAGCTGGCCGCCGGCTCCGCGTCCTCCAGAATCTCCACCTCGGCCACCATGAAGGGCTCGGTCTGGGTATAGCGCAGCAGCCGCACCCGTTCCACGCCTTCCGTGAAAACGAAACGGCTCTGGTTGGGCATGCGCACAACCTTGTGCACGGTGGCCAGCGTTCCCACCGCGTGCAGATCGGGCGGCTTGGGCGTGTCCAGGCGCGGGTCCAGTTGCGCCGTCACCACAATCGTCCGCTCCTCGCCCAGCGATTCAATCAACTGGATCGAGCTTTCCCGCCCAACGGTCAGCGGCAGCACGGCATGGGGAAACAGCACCGTGTCGCGCACGGGAAGTACGGGAATCCGGCGTACCCTCGAGACGGTCTTGGGGGATGGATTCTGGGGCTGGGATGGATTAGGAGGCTGGTTTGGCATTGAGTGTCCTCTTATCAACTTTCCTTCACATTAGACAGCGCAGACTTCGAAAAGTTTCAGGAATGTCCTCTTCAGGACGGCCCCCCTCGCTGCGGCAAACCGTACATGCCTCCGCTGGTACGGAAAATCACCCGGCAGGGTTCCCCTTCGCCTCCGACGCGGCCGGTCAAGTGCTGGCTCGCACTGCCGGAGGACCAACCACGGAGATGCAATCCGTGAGTGCTTGGATGCACTGTTGCTCGAAAGCTCTATCGGCTAAAACGGCGAAATTGTGAGAGCGAACGCGAGACGGAAGGATGTTTTTCCGGAGCGAAGCGCGGGGGCGCGCCGGAGGTTGAATCCGGCAGCCGCTTCAGCCCGCTGGATTCAACCCGGATGGCTGGCGCTTTCCTCGTCCTTGATTTTGGCTTCGATCTGTTCCCAAAGCTCGTCCGGCGGCTCCACGATGGGAAGCAACTGGCGGGCCGCCTCGGCGATGGTCTCCAGATCGGCGAGCAGCGCGCGGCACACTTCGCAACTCTGCATATGGGGATGCGTATTGAGATCCACTCCGGAGCCGATCAGCTCCGGCAACTGAGCCTGAAATGCGGCGCAGTTCAGATTTTTGCTGTCGTCCTTCATCGCCGCTCCTCCTGCCGCGGATAGGCGCGCAGGGCACCGCGCAGCTTGAGCCGCGCCTTGTGCAATTGGGACTTGCTGTTTCCAATCGAGCAGTCGAGCATGGCGGCAATCTCATTGTGCTCGTACCCCTCGATATCGTGGAGAACAAAGATGAGGCGGTAGCCGGCGGGCAGATCGGCGACGGCGCGCTCCAGCGCCAGCCGGTCGATGGCGCCGGACAGGGTGAGGTCGGAGGAGCCGAAGCTGCGTCCGGGGCCTTCCTCGGGAGTGGGTTCCATGGCTTCATCCAGTGAAATCAAAGACAAACCCCTCTTGCGCAAGTGCATCAGCACAACATTGATGGCCAGCCGGTGAAGCCAGGTGGAAAACGCGGAGTCGCCGCGGAAGGTGGCGATCTTGCGATGCAACTGGAGAAATGCCTCCTGGGTCAGATCTTCCGCCTCCGCCACGTTGCCGACCATGCGCAGGCATAAGGAGTAGATGCGCCGTTTGTGCAAAGAGTAGAGTTGGGCAAAGGCGCGATGGTCGCCGGCCTGGGCGCGGGCCAGCGTGTCGTCCGCCATGGGATCGGGGGCGGGCGCATCGGACCCGCCACTCCCGGCTGCCGCAAAAGACGGTTCCGCGTCGAAGCTCGGAGGAGTCGAGTCCGGGGACGGCGTGGGAAACCGGGAACGGGGCATACGCTTCCTTGAGGATCGCTCCTCGAACATGGGCTGCTGCGCTGGGCTTCTTTCCTCGTTAGTATAAGGGGAAGCAGTCGGGTTGCGCGGAGCTTCGGCGCAAGAAGACCGTGGCCGGCGCCTTTCGGTTTCTCGCGTCGAGGCGGTCCTTACACGCAAGGGGTGCGATTCCCGCGTTTTTTGGGAGAGATGGTCTTGAGGACAAAACCGGCAGGAACGTGGGGCGTTTCACTCGCATGCGTTCTTGCTTTGGGGATGGGCGCGACGATCGACGGCTCGAGCCAGGCCGCCAGCGTCCCCGTCCAGCCCGCCGCTGCCGAGCCGCGTGGAACGCCGCCGCCCGCCGATGCCCTGGCCCAGTGGGAAGGCAGAGTTGTGCGGCGAATCTCTTTCGAGGGCGTGGGAGTCGGCCGGCTGGCGCCGCTGCCCGGCCGCCTGGCCCAGGCCGAGGAAAGCCCGCTCCGCGCCGAAGATGTGAAGAAAAGCCTGCGCCAACTCTATGCGACCGGGCTCTACGAAGAGATCGAGGTGCAGGGAACCAGCCAGCCGGACGGCGTCGAACTGGTCTTCTACGGAACGCCCCGCACCTTCATCGGCACGGTCGGGGTGGACGGAGCCAAGGGCGCCACCATCAATACGCAACTGCAGCGCGCCAGCCAGCTTGCCCCCGGCGCCCGCTTTACCACGGCAAAGCTGGGCCAGGCCCTCGACCAGATGCGGCGCACGCTGGCCGAGAACGGCTTCCACGAGCCGGAGATTACTCCATCGCTGACCCCTCACCCGGAAGAGCAACTTGTCGATATCGCGTTTCACGTGGTGAGCGGTCCGCAGGCGCGGGTGGGCACGGTCGAGGTAACGGGCGACCCGGGAATGAGCGCGGAGGAATTCCGCCGCCACGCCCACCTGAAAGCCGGCGCGCGCGTCGACCACGACACCGGCAACCGGGCCCTGGCCGGGGTGCTCAAGCACTACCAGAATCAGCAGCGGCTGGAGGCCGAAATCAAGCTCGAGTCGGAACAGTACGATGCGGCGGCCAGGAAAACCAACTTCCGCTTTTCCGCCAACCGGGGACCGGTCGTGAAGGTGCTGTTGTCGGGAGCCAGCATCGGCGCCGAGCGCATGAAGCACGTGATTCCCATCTTCGAGGAAGGCACCGTGGACGACGATCTGCTCAACGAAGGCAATCGCCGGCTGCGCGACTACTTCCAGCGCCAGGGATACTTCGACGTGAAGGTGGATCACGAGCGGCAGTCCCCGGCCGCCGGGCTGGTGACGATTCTCTACACCGCGCGGCTGGGGCCGCGGCGGCGCGTGGAAAGCGTGGCAGTGACCGGAAACCGCTATTTCGACTCGGCGACGCTGAAAGAGCGGCTGAGCGTGCACGCGGCCGACGCGCTGGACCGCCATGGCGCCTACAGCCAGGCGCTGGTTTCCGCCGATATCGCCTCCTTGCAGGCTGTCTACCAGAACAACGGCTTCTCGAAAGTGAAAATCGCCGCGCAAACCAGCACGCCGGAGACCGGGGGCGCCGAGAATGAGCCGGCGAAGACGGTCGCGGGCGATGCGCCTTTGCCGCCGCGGGGAAAGACAGCGCCCCTCGCCGTGACCTACCGGATCGACGAGGGCCCGCAGATGCGGGTGGGCACCGTGCGCCTGGAAGGCAACGAGCAGGTGGCGGCGAAGGAGCTGACGCCGCTGCTGAATACCGCGCCGGGACAGTTGCTTTCCCCCCTGAGCCTGACCGGCGACCGGGACGCGCTGCTGACCGCCTACATGAGCCGCGGCTTTTCTCCCGACCATGTGCGGGTCGAGGTGGCGCAGTTGGTGGAGCCGGACGACCCAGGCAAGGTGGACGTGGTCTTCCACATTACCGAAGGGCAGCAGGCCTTTGTGCGCGAGGTGCTGCTGACCGGTCTGCACTACACCCGCCCCCAGACCGTGGCCAAGGCCATCGCGCTGCATCCGGGCGACCCGCTCAACCAGACCGCCCTCATGGAGACGCAGCGCAATCTCTACGATTTCGCGCTCTTCAACGAGATCGACACGGCGGTCGAGAACCCCTCCGGCGGGGAGAAGGACAAGACGGTTCTGATCCAGGCGGTGGAAGCGCGCCGCTGGGTCCTGACCTATGGCTTCGGCTTCGAGGCGCAGACGGGAACGCCGCAATACAACTGCGGCGGCATCATCGCCAGCGGCGCCATATGCAATCCGGAGGGCAAGACGGGCGTGAGTCCACGCGTGATCGCCGACATCACCCGCAACAACCTCTTCGGACGGGAGCAGTCGGTTTCGCTGCAAGGCACTTACGGACTGCTCGAGAAGAAGCTCGATCTGCTCTTCCAGAACCCGCACTTCGAAGGCAACCGCAACTTTGGCCTCACGCTCTCCGGCGGCTACGCCAACAGTTTCGATGTGACCACCTACGTGGCCTCGAAGCTGGAGGGCGGCTTGCGCTGGACCGAGCACTTCAACGTGCCCGGATCGATGCTATCGAAGGCCAACACCTTGGTGTATGAGTTCAATTTCCGCCGGGTAAAGGTCGAGGCGGACAGCCTGCAGGTGGGTCCCAGCGAGATTGCGCCGCTGTCGACGGCGGTGCGCGTGGCGGGCCCGGCGTTCACCTGGATTCGCGATACCCGCGACTCGCCCCTCGACGCTCATCGCGGCACCTACACCAGCTTCCAGAATTTCCTCTCCGACGGGGCGCTGGGCGCGCAGGCGGAGTTCAATCGCCTCGACGTGTCGAATTCCAGCTACTACGCCTTCGGCAAAGGGCGATTCGTGCTGGCCCGGAACACGCGCTACGGCCAGGAACGGGCCTTCGGAAATGGCGGAGACGAGCTGATTCCCCTTCCCGAGCGGCTCTACGCCGGCGGGCCCACCTCGCTGCGCGGCTTCGGCTTCAACTCGGCCGGTCCGCGCGATCCCCAGACGGGCTACCCCATCGGCGGAGCCGGCGCGCTGATCGAGAGCACCGAGATGCGCCTGCCGCCGCCCACGCTCCCCTGGCTGGGCAACTCGGTCAGCCTGGTGCTCTTTCACGATATGGGCAACGTCTTCACCAACGCCTCCGACGCCTGGATCAGCGCGCTGCGGGTTCGCCAGCCGGACCGGGAGGCCTGCACCAACACCGCTCTTCCCTCCTCGACGGTGCCCTCCAACTCGACCGGCCTGAAGGGGACCTGCAGCTTCAACTACTTCTCGCACTCCCCGGGCCTGGGACTGCGCTACCATACACCGGTCGGACCCATCCGGCTGGACTTCAGCTATAACCTGAATCCGCCCATCTACCCGGTGATCTACAACTATTCCCTCTCGAGCCCGGCATCCGAGCCGCACGTGGGCGAGGGCAACCACTTCAACTTCTTCTTCAGCCTGGGACAGACTTTCTGATGAGCCTCTGCTCGCCAATCCGGCGCAAGACCAGCCGCGGACAAGCCCGTCCATGGCTGCTGGCTGCCTGCCTGGCCGCGGCCCCGCTCACGCCGGCGCCGGCGCAGCAGACGCCTCAACCCGCGCCCCACGTCCTGCTCGACCGGGTGGTGGCCGTGGTGAACAACCAGGCCATCCTCTCCAGCGACCTGGACGACGAGATCCGGCTCTCGGTGCTGGACCCCGGCCGCGGCGGCCGCACAGCTCTCATGCCCGGCCGGGCGCTCGAGCAGTTGATCGGCCGCGCGCTGATCCAGCAACAGATCCGCCAGGAGGATGAGCAGGCCGCGGAGCCGACGCAAGCGGAGGTGGACGCCCGCCTGGCCGAGCTGCGCAAGGAGTTGCCCGCCTGCATCCGCGAGAACTGCGCCTCCGATGCCGGTTGGAAGACATTTCTGGCCGCGCACGGCCTCACCCCGCAGCGGGTCGAGAGCTACCTGCGCTACCGGATTGAAATCCTGCGTTTCATCGAGCAGCGCTTCCGCCAGGGGATTCGCATCTCGCCGGAAGAGGTCGCGGCCTATTACCGCGACATCCTGCTGCCGCAGTATGCACCGGGCGAAACCATTCCCGCGCTGGACAAGGTTGCCCCGCGCATCGAAGAGGTTCTGCTCCAGCAGCAGGTGAATGTCCTCTTCGACGACTGGCTCCAAAACCTGCGCAAACAGGGCGAAGTCGAGGTGCTTGACCCGGCGCTGGAAACTCCCGAGACGCCCGACGGCGCCCGGAGCGGGAAAGAAGGACGCCAATGAGCGAGCCCGGGGCCACGCTTCCCGTTCCCTCCGAAGAGCCGGCGCCGCCGCGGCCCAGCCGGTTGCGACGTTTCTTTCTGCGCCATCTTCCTCTCTCGCTGGCCGCGCTGGCGGTCATGGCGGTCCTGACCACGGCGGGCCTCTATTTCTGGGCCAGTTCTGCGGAATTCGAGAACATGGTGCGCAAGCGGATGGTCGCCTGGCTCGAGCAGTCGACCGGCGGGCGCGTCGAGATCGCCTCCTTCCACTGGCGCCTCCTCCATCTCCAAGCCGATGCGGGCGGGCTGGTGATTCACGGAACCGAAGATGCCGGCGACGCACCCTACGCCCGCATCGACCGGGTGCAGGTGCGGCTGAGCATCCTGGGCTTCTTGAGCCCCAGCCTGCGGCTGCGCGATCTGGATCTCTTCCGGCCCGCATTTCACTTCATCGTCTACAACGACGGCTCCACCAACCAGCCCCATCCGCGCAAGCCCAGAAGACAGGGCAAAGGCGCGATCGAGACCCTCTTCGACGCCCAGGCCGGACATCTATCGGTCGAGCAGGCGATGTTGCACTACGAGAACCGCGCCGCGGCCTTCGACTTCCAGAACCGCTATGCCCTGCTCGACCTCGACGCGCGCGATCTTTCGCTGCGCATGAGCTACATTCCTCAATCGGCCGGAAAGCCGGAGAGCTACCGCATCGAGGCCGGCGCCGCTGACCTGAACCTGTTGCGCGGCAAAACGCAGCAGGTGCACGGCTTTCTGCAGGCCACGCTCGACCTGGAGCGCAAGGGAGCCTATCTGCGCACGCTCCGGCTCACCTCCCGGGCCAAAGGCGTCAAAGACCGCACCCTGGACATCTCCGGCGCGCTCGAGGACTTTGCCCATCCCCGCTGGCAGGGCGCCGTGCGCGGCGAACTGGACATGCGGCTGCTGGACCCGATGACCGGCTATCCCTACGCGCCGGAAGGCATCGCGCGGCTCAACCTCGACAGCGCCGGCAAGGGCAGCGAATTCCGCATCGACGGGGGCCTTCACATCGACGGCGGATCGTACATCGGAACCGGTGTGGTGGCGACCGGCGTGGGGCTCGATGCGCGCATCCACGCCGATGCGCGGCAACTGCTCATCACCTCGATCGTGGCGCGGCTGCGCCAGGGCGGGCAAATGGAGGGCGAGGTCGCGCTCGAGCCCTGGCTGCCCGACTTCGCAGGCGCCGTCGTGGTGCAGCCGGCCGGCATCGGCGCCGCGCGTGCCCCGCGCAACCGCAATGCCCCACCCATCCCCGCCCCGCCGTACGTGATCCCGGTGAACGGCAAGGTGCGCGCGGAACTGAAGGATGTGCCCCTGGATACGCTCCTGGATATGGTGAGCGTGCCGCCCTTCCAGCGCCTCGGCCTCGACGCCCGCATCAACGGAACCGCCAACGCAATCTGGTTCAACGGCGACACGCCCACGCTCGCGGTGAGCGCCGCGCTGGCCTTGAGCCCCTCCGGCCGCGCCGTGCCCGGCGAAGTTCCCTCCAGCGGGATCGTGGACGCCACCTATACGCAGCGCGACGGCGCGGTGGATTTGCGCAAGCTGGAGCTGCGCACGCCCGGCAGCCAACTCGAGGCGCACGGCCTGCTGGGCGCTTATCCCATGACCAGCCCCTCCTCGCTGACCGTGGATTTCCACTCGCGGAATCTGGGCGAGTTCGACCCCCTGTTGCGCGACCTGGGCCTCACCCGCAACGGCAGGGCGGGAACCGCCGCCTTGCCGGTCGCCCTCACCGGGCAGGCCGATATCACCCGCGCCTCCTGGACCGGCTCGCTCGTCGATCCGCGCCTGGCCGGCGAGGTGAAAGCCACGCAACTCGCCGTCGAGCTGCCGCCCGCGCCAAACGGCAAAGCCGGGCAGTCGCAATCCGCCCAGCCGCAATTCTTCCGCCTCGATTCGCTCGAAGGCAGCGGCAGCTATTCGGCCGCCCGCATCGAGGTTGCGCACGCCATCGCGCGCCAGGGAAAAGCGGAGATCTCCGTCTCCGGAAGCCTCGCGGCGGCTCCAAATCCCGGCAAGGCGCCCGAGTTCGACGCCAATTCCCTCCTGCACGCGCACCTGCTGGCCAGCAAGGTTGAGATCGGCGATTTGCAGCCCATCATCGGCCGGAGCCTGCCCGTATCCGGCGCGCTCGATTCCCAGATCCAGATCGATGGGCCGGTCCGCGCCCTGGGCGGGACGGGATGGGTCGAACTGAACGGCGGAAAACTTTGGGGCGAGCCGGTCACGCGCATCCGGGCGCAGGGAACCATGACGGGCGATGTGGTCAAGCTGGCCTCAGTCTCGGTGAACGAGGCGGCGGGCAGGATTTCGGCCTCCGGTAGCTACGACCTCCGCTCGCGGCGCTTCCAGGTGGACGCCAAAGGCGCGGGCATCGACGTCGCGCGCATCGACTGGGTGCGGCGGCAAAATCTGGAGGCCTCCGGCAAGCTGGGCTTCTCCGTGCTCGGCTCTGGCACGCTGGACGACCCGCGGCTGGAAGGCCATGCAACGCTGAGCGCGCTGGCCCTGGGCGGGGAGCCGCTGGGCGGGCTGGAGCTGACCGCGCGCACGGCCAACCGCGCCGTCGCTTACAACCTCACGACCCGCCTGGATGCCGCCGAACTGAGCCTCCAGGGCCAGACGGCGCTCAGCGGCGACTACGCAACCCAGGTCAAAGTTGAATTCTCGCGGTTCAACATCGGCGCGCTGCTCAAGCTGGCCCACGTCGAGGAGTTGGGCGGCGAATCGGCCCTGGCCGGAACGGTCACCCTCGATGGCCCTTTGGCGCGACTCGACGACTTCCGCGGCGATGCTCGCCTGCGCGAGTTGGCGGTCACGGTGGCCGGCGTCCACTTGAAGAGCGAGGGCGGCGTCCACGCCACGCTGGCCAATGGCCGCGTCAATCTCGACCCGCTGCATGTAATCGGCGAGGAGACCGACCTGCGCGCCCAGGGCAGCCTGGCGCTCAAAGACAAGCAGCAACTCGATTTTGCCGCCAGCGGCTCGGTCAACCTCAAGCTGGCCCAGACCCTCGATCCCGACCTCACCGCGAGCGGCACCACCAGCTTCCAGGTGGAGGCGCACGGCCCGCTGAAAAATCCCGGCTTGCGCGGCCGCATCGACTGCCAGAACGGCTCGCTCTCGCTCGAAGACCTGCCCAACGGCTTGAGCCAAATCCACGGCACTCTGGAGTTCAACCAGAACCGGCTCGAGGTGAAATCGCTCACCGCGATGAGCGGCGGCGGGCTGTTGAGCGTGGCCGGCTACTTGGCCTACCAGCACGGCCTCTACGCCGACCTCTCGGTGACCGGCGACGGCATTCGCATCCGCTACCCGCAGGGAGTCAGTTCCCTCGCCGACGCCAAGCTGCGGCTGCAAGGCTCGCGCGGCAACCTGCTGCTCATGGGCGACGTGCTCATCACGCGCTTCACCATGAGCCCCGACCTGGACATTGCGGCCCTGGCCGCGCAGGCCAACGCCGTTCAAACCGTTGCGCCGCCGGATGCGCCCTCGAATCACATCCGGCTCGACGTGCACCTGGTTTCGTCGCCCCAGTTGAACTTCCAGAACGCCTTCGCCAAGTTGGCCGGCAACGTGGACCTGCGCCTGCGCGGCACCGTCGCCTCGCCCTCGCTGCTGGGCCGCGTCTCCATCACCGAAGGTTCCGCCACCATCGCCGGTACCCGCTACGACCTGCAGCGCGGCGATATCTTCTTCACCAACCCGGTGCGCATCGAACCCTCCATCGACCTCAACGCCACGGCCCGCGTCGAGGACTACGACATCACCCTGGGCCTGCACGGAACCCCGCAAAAAATGGGCGTCACCTACCGCAGCGATCCACCGCTGCCGGAGGCCGACGTCGTGGCCCTGCTGGCCCTGGGACGCACCGAGAATCAGCAACGCATTTATACCCAGCAGCAGGAGCAGTCCGGCGGCAATCCCACCGACGCTCTGCTCGGCGGCGCGCTCAACTACACCGTCAGCAGCCGGGTGCAAAAGCTCTTCGGCGCGGGTTCGGTCAAGGTAGACCCCAACTACCTGGGCGCCCTGGGAAACTCCACCTCGCGCATCATCGTCGAGGAGCAGTTGGGCCGCAACCTCACCCTCACCTACGCCACCAACGTGAATACCACCGGACAGCAGTTGATCCAAGCTGAAGTCGCCATCAACCGCCATGTTTCGCTGCTGGTGGCCCGCGACGAATCGGGCGTCTTCTCCATGGTGCTGAAGGCGACCCGGCGCTATCGATAAGAGATGACGCAGTAGATGCGCGCCGCAAAAAACGCATCTTCTCTCCAATTTCTTGCATATTTTCCGGCGCCGTAACCTTTCTCCGGAATCTGTGTCTATACGGGCGGATGGCAAGGCTGCCGGTAATTCCCTGTTGCTCCCGCTCCCGATTTCGAGAGTTGGGAGTTCGCACAGCCCGCGCAGCCGAGCCGACAGCTTTCCCGATCGAATGAGGAGGAGTTCGAAGATGACAAGGACGATGCGTACAACCCGGACCCCGCTCCTGGCGGCCGCGCTCGCCGGAGCCCTTCTGGGCCTTCCCCAAACTTCCCTGGCGGCCCAGCCCTTGGCCTCCGGCGCGACCGCGCAGGCGCAGGACAGCAATCCCGTAGTCAGCGAGGCCACGGCCCGGCTCGGCAAGAAGGAATACAGCGGCGTGAAGGTGAGCGTGGACAACGGCATCGCCACGCTGACCGGAAGCGTGGACCTCTATGAGTACAAAGCCGATGCCGAGAAACGCGTGCACAAAGTGAAGGGCGTGGTTGCCGTGCGCAACCTGATCGAAGTCGCCGGCCCCGCTATCCCCGACAGCGATCTCCAAGCCAAACTCGGCGAAAAGCTGGCCTGGGACCGCGTCGGCTACGGCAACACCTTCAACGCCATCACCCTCAAGGTGGAAAACGGCGTGGTGACCCTGGGCGGCCACGCCCGCACCGACGTGGACAAGGACTCCGCGATCGCGCTGGTGAGTACCTCGCCGGGCGTCAAAGATGTGGTGAGCGAGATCGAGGTCGATCCCACCTCATTCATGGACGACCGGGCGCGGATGGCCGTCGCTCGCGCCATCTACGGCTACCCGTCGCTGAACAAGTACGCCATCGATCCCGCCAAGCCGATCCGGATCTCGGTGCAGAACGGGCACGTGGAGCTGTATGGCACGGTGGACAGCGAAGGCGATAAGGAAACGGCCTTTATCCGCGCCAACGGCGTCCCCGGCATCTTCAGCGTGAAAAACTACCTGCAGGTGGCCAACCAGCCCACCGAGGCCCAAAAGTAGCGTCTCCGCGCAACGCGCCGCGCGCGGAAGGCCCCCCTTCATGGAAACCCTCTTCCCGGCATCCGGCCCGGAGCAGCGCGTCCGATGCCGGGAAGAATTCATTTCCCGAAGCGCCCGGCGCGTCCAGCGGCGCAGCCGGGCTGGCGACATTCATAGATTTGTAACGACAGCGAGCCTTTTATTCCTTACACTTGTCGCACTATGTTCCTCGACGATCCCCTCACCATCGAGCGGCACCAAGGCAATCTCCCCGGCACGCGCATCCTGCGACTCACCGGCCCGCTGACCTTGCGCAATCTCTTCACCTTGCAGGACGAGTTGCGCGGCGGCGATCCCCCGCTCGTCGCCATCCTCGACCTCACCGGGGTTCCCTACATGGATTCGGCCGGCATGGGCGCGCTCATCAACTACTTCGTCCACTGCGAGAAAAACGGTATCGAGATGATCGTCGCCGGAGTGAGCCAGCGCGGCCTGGAACTCTTCAAGATGACCAAAGTGGATACCGTAATCCCGCTGGCAGACACGGTGGAAGAGGCGGAAGCGCGCGCCTAGCAGCCGGCCGCCGGCCAGACTCCGCACCGCGCCTCAAGTAAACTGGTTCATGGAGCCAACCATGACCGGCCTGTGGTCCAAGACGCGCACGACGCTGGAGATGATCAAGTGGGAACACTCGATCTTCGCCCTGCCGTTCGCGCTGACCGCGGTGCTGCTGGCCGCCCGCGGGCTGCCGGGCTGGCGCACCCTGGCCTGGATTCTGGCGGCCATGGTGGCCGCACGCTCCGCCGCCATGGCTTTCAACCGCTGGGCCGACGCCGACCTGGACGCGGCCAACCCGCGCACCAGGAGCCGGGCGATTCCGGCCGGGCTGCTCTCGCGCGGCTTTGTGCTGGCTTTCACGGCGCTGATGGCGCTGCTCTTTGTATTGGCCGCCGCCCAACTGAACCGGCTCACGCTGATCCTGTCGCCGCTGGTGCTCGCCGTGCTGCTGGGCTACAGCTACATGAAGCGGATCACGCGCTGGTCGCACCTGGTGCTGGGTCTGGCTCTGGGACTGGCCCCCTCGGCCGCCTGGATCGCCGTGCGCGGCAGCCTGGACCCGCGCATCGTGGTGCTCACCGCGGCCGTGACCCTGTGGGCGGGCGGCTTCGACGTGCTCTATGCCTGCCAGGACTTCGACCACGACCGCGCCGCCGGCCTCCACAGCCTGCCCCAGTCCGCCGGCATTTCGGCTGCCTTTTGGGCGGCGCGCGCCATGCACCTGGCCATGTTGGGCCTACTGGGCTGGTTCGGCTGGCTGTTTCGTTTTGGAGCGGCCGGATGGCTCGGCGTTGCGGCGGTCGGCCTGCTGCTGGCCTACGAACACTCTCTGGTTTCGCCGCGCGACCTGCGCCGGCTCAATGCCGCGTTCTTCACGATGAACGGCGTCATCGCCATGGTCTTTCTGGGTTTTGTCTCCGCCGACCTGTGGCTGCGGCGCTGAATTCCCCGTCGAGGAGGTGAATCGATGTCCGGCGACCGTTCTATGACGGATTTCCAACGAGACCTGTGGTATGGTGCGAGAAAGCAGTCCAGCAATCCGCACCCCATTTTTTCTTCAAGCCAAACAGAAACATCCGGAGTCGGTATGAAGATCGCGATCCAGGGAGAACCCGGCTCGTTCAGCCACGAGGCGGCGATGAAGCTGGTTGCGAACGCGGTGATTGTGCCGTTTTCGCTCTCGGCCGACGCCTTTGCGGCGCTGTCCGGCGGAGCGGTCGAAGCGGCCGTCATTCCCATCGAAAACAGCCTCGCCGGCTCGGTCTCGGAGCACTTCGATCTGCTGCTGACCCACGATGTGCGCGTGGAGCGCGAAACACTCCTGCGCATCCGCCACAATCTCATCGCCATCTCAGGAACCGCGACCGGAGAGATCGACCGCGTCTTCTCGCATCCGGTGGCCTTGGCGCAGTGCCGGCGTTTTCTAGCCGAACATCCGCGGATGGAGGCTTTCGCCTTCTACGACACCGCCGGCAGCGTCAAGCAACTGGTCGAGTTGCGCGACCGCCACGCGGCGGCCATCGCCAGCGAGGCGGCGGCCCACTACTACGGCGCGCAGATCCTGCAGGCTGGCATCGAAGACAATCCGGAAAACTTCACCCGCTTTTTCCTCATCCGCCGCACCACCGACTCCGTTCCCGATCCGGAGGCGAACAAGATCAGCCTGGCTTTTTCGGTGGAAAACCGTCCCGGATCGCTGGTGGCCGCGCTCAACGAGTTCTCGGCCCTGGGAATCAACCTGACCAAGATCGAATCCCGCCCGGTGCATGGCAAGCCCTGGGAATACATCTTCTATGCGGATTGCCAGCTTCATTCCCCCCTCGAGGGAACGCGCGCGCTCCAGGTGCTCGCCCCGCATTGCGCCATGGTCAAGGAACTGGGACGCTATCGCGAAGCAACCTAAGCCGGCGACCGCCGTCAAAGCGCCGATTCAATGATTTTTGCCGGATTCAATAGAAAAGGGGACAGGCCCATGCCTGTCCCCTTTCAGCTTTTCCGAACACGATCTTAGAAGTGATAGGCCACGCCGAAGATCGGGTTGTAGATGTTGTACCACTTGTTCGTATTGAACTGGGAGTAGCCGAAGGTGGGCACCTTGGTGACCATGCCGCGGAACTCGGCGCGGATGTCGAAGCTGGGGCTGATCTCATAGGCGATGCCGGCGCCGTAAATGGCGCCGACCTCGGTCTGCTGCTTCACGTCCAGCGAGGTGGTGCCGGAGTTGCGGATGGGCAGGAAGATGAAGCCCGCCGGACCGCCCTCGAGGAAGGGATTGAATTTGCGGTAGTTGAACGTCCGCACGTAGGCGCCCGACATTTCCTGGGTGCGGGTATTCACCACGTAGTGATTGGTGTTGCTGATCACAAAATGGATATTGTTCTCGTAGGTGATCCCGTAGTTGGCCTCGAGGGCGCTCGAGGGCGTGAGCATGAATCGGTAACTGGCCAGTGCGCCAAAGGCGCGGTTCGCGCTCACCTGTACATCGGTGGACGAGGCGATGAACGGCTCCACAAGACCCGTTCCACTGATGCTGATGTCCTGGCGGCTTTCCTGAGCGCGGCCTGCGGCCACGCATACGGCCAGCAGGAATGCGATGATAGCGATCTTCTTCATTCGGTCCTGAACCTCACGACTGCACAACCGTCCGGCTGGCAACGAGCTTGTCGATTCCGGCGCGCCGGTTCGAGCCGGGCCCCGCTCTCAGCATTGTAACTGGCCGGAGCGGTCCGTGGCGGAAAGCTGGTGTGCCGGAACGATCTGAGCCTATAGACGCAGGCCGGACCAAAGGGGCGTCAAGAGCGGCGCAAAACCCTGAAACGCCCGCTTCAGCCAGTCCGCTCCACCTGATAGTAGAAGGGCGGTCCCTGCTCCTTGGCCAGGGCCCGCACCGTGCCGAGAAAGGCCTGGGCGGCGTAGGAAAGCGTCGCCTGCCGCCGGTGGACCAGACGCAGCACCCGCCGCATCTCCAGCTCGTCCACCGGCACCCGGACCAAGGTTCCCGCCTCGAGTTCGCGGGCCACGGTCAGGTGCGGAACCAGGGCCACCCCGTTGCCCATCGCCACAAAACGCTTGATGGCCTCGATGGTGGGCAGCTCGATGCCCATGTTCAATGGGGTCCGATAACGATGGAAGGCCTCGATCACCTTGCGCCGCAAGGGAGAAGCCACATTGTGGGCGATAAAGTTCTGCGCCCCCAGCTCGTTGATCGAGACCCGCTCGGCCGCGGCCAGCGGATGCTGCGGGCCCACAATGAACGCCAGGCTGTCGCCATAGACCGCGATAGTGCGGAACTGCTCCGCGTCGGGGCGGAAGGAGATCACGCCCAGCTCGAAGGTGCGCAGATTCAGCTCCTCGGGAATGTGGCTGGCCAACATGCGGTGCACGGTGACGCTGATGTGGGGAAACTCGCGGCGAAACCGGTCGATGGCCGGCAGCAGATACATGCAGGTGTATTCGTTGGCCGCCAACTGGAGCCGGCCGCTCTCCAGGCTCTTCAGCTCGCCCAGGGCGCTGGCCGCCTCGCGGCGCAGGGCCAGCAGGCGCACGGCATAATCGCGCAGCAGCACCCCGGCCGCCGTCAGCGAGCCGTCCCGCGCCGCCCGGTCGAAGAGCATCTCGCCCACCGAGGCCTCCAGCTTGCGGATCACCTGACTGACCGCCGGCTGCGTCCGGTGCAGCCGCACCGCCGCCCGCGAGAAGCTGCGCTCCTCGGCTACCGCGAGAAAAGTTTCCAGTTGGTTGAGTTCCATAGCGCCTCCTTGAGGCGAGAGATCATAAGCAATTCTAATCGACAGCCCAAAAAGAATAACTTTGCCTTATATCCACCGGATGCGAGACACTGATGGTGTTGGCAAAGCTTTCCCTGGCAGGCAACTCCATGAGCTCAAAGCACGTAGCCTTCTTCGACACCACCCTTCGCGACGGCGAGCAGTCTCCCGGTTGCAGCATGACCACGCAAGAAAAGCTCACCATGGCCCATGCCCTGGAAGATTTGGGCGTGGACATCATCGAGGCCGGTTTCGCCATGGCCTCGGAGGGCGACTTTGCCGCCATCGCCACCATCACCCAGGCGGTTCGCACGCCGCGCATCGCCTCTTTGGCGCGCGCCAAAGCCGAAGACATCGAGATGGCCGCGCGCGCGCTGCAGTTTGCCGACCGCGCCCGCATCCACGTCTTTCTGGCTTCGAGCGACCTGCATCTCGAATACAAGCTGAAGATCGGCCGCGCCGAGGCGCTGGACCTGGCCGCCGAGTCGGTGCGTCTGGCGCGCTCGCTGGTGGACGACGTCGAGTTCTCGCCCGAAGACGCCACCCGCTCCGATCGCGACTTCCTGGTCGAGATGGTGCGCGTGGCCGTTGAAGCCGGCGCCACCACCATCAATATGCCCGATACGGTGGGCTACAGCACGCCGGAAGAGTACGGGCAGATGTTCCGCGAGGTGCGCGAGCGGGTTCCCGCCATCGACGCCGAAGGCATCGTCCTTTCTTCGCACTGCCACGACGACCTGGGCCTGGCCGTAGCCAACTCGCTGGCCGCCATCGACGCTGGCGCGCGCCAGGTCGAGTGCACCATCAACGGCATCGGCGAACGCGCCGGCAACGCCGCGCTGGAGGAGATTGCCGCCGCCCTCTATGTTCGCGGCGACCGCTACGGCGTCGAGACCGCCATCAAGCTGGCCAATCTCTATCCCACCAGCCAGGTGCTGGGCCAGATCATCACCTTCCGGCCCTCGCCCAACAAGGCGGTGGTGGGCGACAACGCCTTTGCCCACGAGTCGGGCATTCACCAGCACGGCATGTTGGCCAATCCGCTCTGCTACGAGATCATGACGCCCGCGCTGGTGGGCGTGGCCAAGACGCACCTGGTGCTGGGCAAGCACAGCGGCCGCGCCGCCCTGCGCCATCGCCTTGAGCAACTCGGCTTTACGCTGACCCGCGAAGAACTGCAGCAGACCTATTACCGTTTTGTCGCCATGGCCGACCGCAAGAAGAACATCTACGACCAGGACCTCATCGGCATCGTTCCCGATCAGATTCGGGAAAATCGCCGCGAACCGGTCTCCGAATTGGATTGAAGAACCGCCAAATGATTTAGCCTTAAGTAGAAGGCACAAACAGGCAGGCCGGGGCTTCTGCCTCGGCAACAAGAACAAGTTGGCGTAAAGGGTATGGGATCTGGCCCGTACGTCAAGCGCAGAAGTGTATTTGGGCCTCGGCAGAAATGCAATTCGGGCTCTAAGAGCCGCGGCAGCGCACTATCCGCGTGGCAACAAGCGCCGTCGGGCTCGCATGCTTCTGTTCGCTGGCGAAATGGCCCGGACGAAGTTGGACCCACTTGTTATCCAGTTGTTTTATGCGCCTGGGTTCATCGTTGCGGCGAGGTTTTTCCATCCGCCGAATACGGAAACGGCGGCGGTCATGTGCCCAACGTTGGGCTTGGATTGATTTTCGATTACGTTTTTGTTTGGATGGTTTTTGTTGGTTGTTTTGAAATTGCTTGAGAGATTCATCTTCCAATTGAAGCTCAAAGCCACAAACTGATCTCTGGAGAACCATGAAGCTGAAGATTCTCGTCACGGCCGGCGACGGCATCGGCCCCGAAGTCACCAACGAGGCTGTCGCGCTCCTCGAGGAAGTGGCCGCGCTCGGCGGACACACGTTTGAGTTCGACGCCAAGCGCATCGGCGGCGTCGCGATTGTGCAGGACGGCACGCCGCTGCCCAAGGAGACGCTGCAAGCCGCGCTGGCCAGCGATGCCGTGCTGCTGGGCGCGGTGGGCGGCAACGAGTTCAATGCCCTGCCCCCGGACAAGCGCCCCGAGGCCGGCCTGCTGCAAATCCGCGCGGAGTTGGGCGGCTTCGCCAACCTGCGCCCGGCCTTCGCCTTCAAGGAGCTTGCCATCAACAGCCCGCTGCGCCCGGAGATCATCGACGGCGCGGATATTCTCTTTGTGCGCGAGCTGCTGGGCGGGCTCTACTTTGGCCAGCCGCGCACGTGGGACCGCGCAGCCCACGAAGCCTGGAACACCATGCGCTACACGCGCGACGAAGTGGCCCGCGTGGCCCGCGTCGCCTTTCAGTTGGCGGCCAAGCGGCGCAACAAAGTGACCAGCGTGGACAAGGCCAACGTGCTCGAAGTTTCCCAGCTCTGGCGCGCCACGGTGAACGAAGTGGCCGCGGAGTTCCCCGGCGTGACGCTCGAACACCAGTATGTGGATGCGATGTCGATGCACCTGATGAACCGGCCGCGCGACTTCGACGTGGTGGTGACGGAGAATCTCTTCGGCGACATTCTTACCGATGAGTCCGGCGTCATCACCGGCTCGCTGGGCATGTTGCCCTCGGCCACCATCGGCGGCAAGGTGAATTTATACGAGCCGGTGCACGGCTCGGCGCCCGACATCGCAGGCCAGGGATTGGCCAATCCGCTGGGAGCGATTCTGACCGCGGCGTTGATTCTCCGCCATTCCGCCGGTCTCGAGGCCGAGGCCGCAGCGATTGAGGCGGCGGTGCGCAAGGTGCTCGAGCAGGGCTTCCGCACGCCGGATCTGGCGCGCTCGAATCCGCAGGGCTTCCCGGTGCTCTCGACCAAGGACATGGGCGCAAAAGTCAGAGAAACGGTAAAGCAGCTACTAGCTTCTAGCCACTAGCCGCTAGCTCTTTTGTCGCGGCGGCAAGCTGAATCGGCAAGCCTGGACCCAACGTATCGCGAGGAAGAACAATCCTCTTTTGCAGCAAGACCAAGCTAGAAGCTAGCGGCTAGAAGCTGGCAACTAAAGGAGTTCAATGAGCACCGCACCAAAGACGTTATTTGAGAAGGTCTGGGAACAGCACGTGGTGGTCGAGCCCAAAGGCGAGCCCACTGTGCTCTACATTGACCTGCAACTGCTGCACGAGGTCACCTCGCCGCAAGCCTTCGAGGGCCTGCGGATCGCGGGCCGGAAGGTGAGGCGGCCCGACCGCTGCATTGCCACGGTGGACCACAACGTGCCCACGACGATCGAGGGCCGGTTGAAGATCGTGGACCAGATCGCGGCCACGCAGATCGCCACCCTGCGCAAGAACTGCGCCGAGTTCGGCATCGAACTCTACGACGTGGACTCTCCGGATCAGGGCATCGTTCACGTGATCGGGCCGGAGCTGGGCATCACCAAGCCGGGCATGACCATCACGTGCGGCGACTCGCACACCTCGACCCACGGCGCATTTGGGGCTTTGGCTTTTGGAACCGGCACCAGCGAAGTGGAGCACGTGCTGGCCACGCAGACGCTGCCGCAATCCAAGCCCAAGACCTTCCGCATCGCGGTCGAGGGCGAGTTGCCCACGGGCGTCACGGCCAAGGACATCATCCTGGCCATCATCGGCAAGATCGGCACCGACGGCGCCACCGGCTGCGTGGTGGAGTACGCCGGATCGGCGATTCGCGCGCTTTCGATGGAAGGCCGGATGACGATCTGCAACATGAGCATCGAAGCCGGGGCGCGCGCGGGCATGATCGCTCCGGATGCAACCACCTTCGCTTATCTGGAAGGACGCAGATTCAGTCCAAAGGGAGAAGCGTGGGAACGCTCGGTGGCCGAGTGGAGCAAGCTGGCAAGCGATGAAGGCGCAAAGTTCGACCGCGAACTCGCCATCGACGCCTCCACGCTGGTGCCGTATGTAAGCTGGGGCACCAGCCCCGGCATGGTGGCTCCCGTCACGGCCTCTGTGCCCGATCCGGAGGCAGCCCACAGCGAAATCGAGCGCAAGGGCTTCGAGCGCGCCCTGGAATACATGGACCTGAAGGCGGGAACGCCGCTGGAAGAAGTGTCGATCGACCGCGTGTTTATCGGCTCCTGCACCAACGGGCGCATCGAAGACATGCGCGCCGCGGCCCGCATCGCATCCGGCTACAAGGTAGCGACCCGCGTGAGCGCGATGGTGGTTCCCGGCTCGCAGGCCGTGAAGGCGCAGGCCGAAAAAGAGGGCCTCGATCGCATCTTCCGCGAGGCGGGTTTTGAATGGCGCGAGCCGGGCTGTTCCATGTGCCTGGCCATGAATCCCGACGTTCTCGCGCCGGGCGAGCGCTGCGCCTCCACCAGCAACCGCAACTTTGAGGGCCGGCAGGGACGCGGCGGGCGCACGCACCTGGTCAGCCCGGAGATGGCCGCAGCGGCCGCCATTGCAGGACACTTCGTGGACATTCGCGGCTGGAAAGTAAACCAACTGGCTACGCCGGAGGTAAAGGCCTAATGGAACCTTTTCGCACACTAACCGCACTGGCCGTCCCGCTGGACCGGGCCAATGTGGACACGGACCAGATCATTCCCAAGCAGTTCCTGAAGCGCATCGAGCGTACCGGCTACGGCGAGTTTCTTTTCTTCGACTGGCGCCGCACCGCCTCCGGCGAGCCCAACCCGGAGTTCGAACTGAACGACCCGCGCTACAAAGGCGCGCAAATCCTCATCGCCGGCAAGAACTTCGCCTGCGGATCGAGCCGCGAACATGCCGCCTGGGCGCTCTCCGACTACGGCTTTCGCGTGGTCATCGCGCCGACCTTTGCCGACATCTTCTTCTCCAACGCGGGCAAGAACGGCATCGTGCTCGTCCGGCTCGGCGAAGAGCAGGTGGCCCGGCTGCTGCACAACGCCAAAACCATTCCGGACTACCGGCTGACCGTCTCGCTCGAAGAGCAGATGGTAAGCGACAGCCATGGCTTCAAGGCGACCTTCGAGGTCGATCCGTTTCGCAAGTTCTGCCTGCTGGAAGGGCTCGACGATATCGGCCTGACCCTGCGCCACGCCGCCATGCTCGACAAGTTTGAGGCCAGCCACGACCAGGCCGCCTGGCTGAAGGCGAAATGACAACTGTTAGCTTCTAGCTCTTCCTTGCGGCAGCAAACGGCGCTGGCAAACAGCAGTTGTCTGAACGAACGAAGAATAAAATGCAGTTTAACCGCATCATGAACGAGCGAGCAGCTAGAGGCTGAAAGCTGAAAGCTGGCGAACAAAGAGAGACCATGACGATCGAAGGCAAGCGCCAAAGCATTCCGTTGACTGAGGGACCCAGCCGGGCGGCAGCCCGTTCCTATCTGCGCGGTTCCGGCTTCTCGAAAGAAGATCTGCACAAGCCGATCATCGGCATCGCCAACACCTGGACCGAGATCGGCACCTGCAACGTGCATCTGCGCGAGATCGCCGAGGCGCTCAAGGAAGGCATTCGCGAGGCCGGCGGCACGCCGATGGAGTTCAACACCATCACCATCTCCGACGGCATCACCATGGGCACGCAGGGCATGAAGGCCTCGCTGGTCTCGCGCGAAGTGATCGCCGACTCCATCGAACTGGTCGCGCGCGGCAACCTCTTTGACGGGCTCGTGGGCATCGGCGGCTGCGACAAGAACATGCCCGGCATCATCATGGCGCTGTGCCGGCTCGATATTCCCGGCATGATGCTCTACGGCGGATCGATCGCTCCAGGCAAGCTGGACGGCCCCCATGGCGAAAAGATCGACATCACCATCCAGAACGTCTTCGAAGGCATCGGCTCTTACGCCGCGGGCGCCATCGACGACGCCGGCCTCGAGGCCCTTGAAGCCAAAGCCTGTCCGGGCGCAGGCGCATGTGGCGGCCAGTTCACCGCCAACACCATGGCCATGTCCGGCGAAATTCTGGGCATCTCGCCGATTCAGCTTTCCGGCGTTCCCGCCACCGCCGAAAACAAGCTGGCCGCCACCCGCGAAGCCGGCCGCATCCTCATGGACGCGGTCCGCGCCAATCGCCGGCCCTCGCAACTCATCACCCGCAAGTCCCTGGAGAACGCCATCGCCGGCGTGGCCGCCAGCGGCGGCTCGACCAATGCCGTGCTGCACCTCATCGCCATCGCGCGCGAGATGAATATCCCTCTCGCGATCGACGACTTTGACGCGATCAGCAAGCGCACGCCGTTTATCTGCGACCTGGTGCCGGGCGGAAAGTACATGGCTTCCGACTTCCAGGCGGCGGGCGGCACGCGTCTGCTGGCCAAACGGCTCATCGACGCCGGTTACGCCGACGGTTCCACACTCACCATCAGCGGCAAAACGCTGGCCGAGGAAGCCTCGCTGGCCGAGGAAGCCTCGCTGGCCGAGGAAACGCCCGGCCAGATCGTCATCCACAGCTTCGAAAAGCCCATCAAGCCCGTCGGCGGCCTGGTCATTCTCAAGGGCAACCTGGCCCCCGAGGGCTGCGTGATGAAGATCGCCGCGGCCAACCGCTACGAGCATCGCGGGCCGGCGCGCGTCTTCGATTGCGAGGAAGACTGCTTCAACGCGGTCCAGACGGGAAAGATCAAGCCCAACGACGTGCTGGTGATCCGCTATGAGGGCCCCAAGGGCGGGCCCGGCATGCGAGAGATGCTGCAAGTGACCGCGGCGGTCAGCGGCAATCCCGAACTCAGCCCCACCGTGGCGCTGCTCACCGACGGCCGCTTCTCTGGCGCGACCCGCGGCTTCACCGCCGGCCACGTCGCCCCGGAAGCCTTTGTCGGCGGACCCATCGCCGCCGTGCGCGAGGGCGACATGATCCACTTCGACATTCGCAACCGCAAGTTGACCCTCGAAGTCAGCGACGAGGAGATCGCGGCCCGCCTGAAAGGCTTTCAAGCTCCTGCGCTCCGTTGGCCAGGCGGCGTCTTCCGCAAATATGTCGATCGCGTCAGCAGCGCCTCGGAAGGTGCAACAACGTAAATGCAGCTGAGAGCCATCAGCTTCTAGCTGCTAGCTTTTGGCTGGGACGTGTACCGAGGGGGCAGAAACGGCATTCGCCAGCCCTCTCAGCAGACAAGCTGAGGATGCGCTTTCAGTCCGAAGCAGCGAGAATCAAGCTAGCGGCTAGAAGCTGGCGGCTAGCAGCTCACAAAGGAGTCCACCTATGGGAACCAATGCGAACACGCAAGCATCGTGCGAACACCTCACCACGCCCACTCGGCTGACCGGCGCTGAGATCGTGTGGGCCACGCTGGTCGGCGAGGGCGTCACCGACGTCTTCGGCTATCCAGGAGGGGCGATTCTCCCCGTTTATGACGCGCTGCGCAAGTTCCCCATTCACCACACCCTGGTGCGCCACGAGCAGGGCGCCTCGCACATGGCCGACGGCTATGCGCGCGCCTCGGGCAAGGTCGGCGTGGCCATCGCCACCAGCGGTCCCGGCGCCACAAATCTGGTGACCGGCATCGCCACGGCCATGCTGGACTCGATTCCCATCGTCTGCATCACCGGCAACGTCTCCAGCAAGGTGCTGGGCACGGACGCATTCCAGGAAGTGGACATCACCGGCATCACGTTGCCGGTGACCAAGCACAACTTCCTCATCAACCGCGCCGAAGATATTGCCCCGGCCATCCGCTACGCCTTCCAGATCGCCAAATCGGCCCGCCCCGGCCCGGTGCTGGTGGACATCACCAAGGACGCGCAGCAGGCCACGGCCATCTTCGACTTCGAAGCCGCCAAGCCGCGCCCGGTTCGCCCCCACCCGATGCGCAAGATCGAGGACTCCAGCCTGGAGCAGGCCGCGGAGTTGATCCGCCACGCCAAGCGCCCGGTGATTCTGGCCGGACACGGCATCATCGAATCGGGCGCCATGGAGCAGGTGGCTACGCTGGCCGAGCGGGCGCAGATTCCCGTGGCGCTCACTCTGCTGGGCCTGGGCGCCTTTCCCGCTTCGCATCCACTGAACCTGGGGCTGATGGGCATGCACGGCGAGGCCTGGGTCAACCACGCCATTCAGGAAGCCGACCTGTTGATCGCCTGCGGCATGAGGTTCGACGATCGCGTCACCGGCACCACCGCGACCTATGCGACCAAGGCCAAAAAGATCCACATCGAGGTGGACCCCGCGGAACTGAACAAGAACATCAAGATCGATGTGCCGCTAGCCGGCGATCTGCGCGAGGTCCTGGAAAACCTCCTGCCCCGCATCCCCGGCCGCGACGGCGCAGCCTGGCTGAAGACCATCGACACCATCAAGGGCGCGGCCGCCGTGCGCGACATCAAGAACCTGCCCGACTCCGGCCATCTCTACGCGGCGCACGTCATTCACGACATCTGGCGCATCACCGGCGGCAACGCCATTGTGGTGACCGACGTGGGCCAGCACCAGATGTGGGAAGCGCAGTATTACCATCACGAAAAGCCCCGCACCCTCATCACCTCGGGCGGCCTGGGCACCATGGGATTCGCGCTGCCCGCGGCCATCGGCGCAAAATTCGCCTGCCCGGACAAGGAAGTCTGGGTGGTGGCCGGCGACGGCGGCTTCCAGATGACTTCGGCCGAGCTTTCCACCATCGCCCAGGAAGGCATCAAGATCAACATCGCCATCATCAACAACGGCTACCTGGGCATGGTGCGGCAGTGGCAGGAGTTCTTCTACGAGCGCAACTACGAAGCCACGCCGCTGATCAGCCCGGACTTTGTCAAACTGGCCGACGCGCACGGCATTGCCGGCCTGACTGTCCGCACCCGCGCCGAAGTGGCCTCCGCCGTCGAGCAGGCGCGCTCCGCTCCGGGCGCGTTCCTGCTCAACTTCAAGGTCGAAAAGGAAGAGTCGGTCTATCCGATGATTCCTGTCGGCAATGCCCTGCACGAGATGATCCGCCGCCCCGGCAAGGACCCGCTCGTCGAGTCACCGGAAGATATCTGAAAAGCAGCTTCTAGCTTCTAGCCACTGGCTTCCAGCTCGGTTATGACGCCGCTCATTTGTAGGCGGCGTCTGCAGGCTGGAAGTCTTAAGCTAGAAGCTGGGAGCTAGAAGCTAGAGGCTCATCATGTTGCATACATTCGTCGCCTACGTTGAAGACCGGCCGGGCGTGCTCACGCGCGTGGCCTCGCTCTTTCGCCGCCTCAACATCAACATTGTCTCGCTCACCGTGGGCCGCAGCGAGCGCGCGGGCCTGTCGCGCATGACCATGGTCGCCGACGCCTCGGCCGAGGCCGGCCATCGCATCCGCGCCAGCCTGTTTAAACTGGAGAATGTGGTGGATGTGGACGACATCGCCCAGGCGCCGTCGGTGACCCGCGAGCTGGCGCTCATCAAGGTGGCCGCCTCGCCGCGCAATCGTTCGCAAATCTTCGAGCTGGTCGAGGTCTTTCGCGCCCGGGTCGTGGACCTGGCGCCGGAATCGCTGACGATCGAAATGACCGGCGTCGAAAGCAAGATCGAGGGGCTGATCCAGGTGCTCAACGAGAGCGACGGCCAGGTGCTGGAGATTTGCCGCAGCGGCAAGCTGACCATGCGGCGCGGGCACCACACCAGCAGCGTGCTGAAGGCTATGGGCGCCGGCGAGGCCGACTCGTCCGAGACGCCGCAAAACTTTGAAGATGGCGCCGCCGTCGAGCCGGAATAACCGCGCACGAAGGCTGCCGCCGGAACCGCAGAAACTGAACTTTAACCGCGCAAGCAAAAAGGACAATCGAGAAAATCATGGCCAAGACTTATTACGATCAAGATGCCGACCTCTCTCTCATTCAATCCAAGAAAGTAGCCATCATCGGCTACGGCTCCCAGGGACATGCCCATGCCCTTAACCTGAAGGATTCGGGTGTGCAGGTCAAAGTTGGCCTGGCGCCCAACTCGAAGTCCATCGCCAAGGCGCAGAAGGCCGGCCTTGAAGTGGGCACCGTGGCCGAGGTTACAAAATGGGCCGATGTGGTCATGGTCCTGGTCCCCGATCAGACCGCGGCCAAGCTCTATGCCGAGGAGATCGGCCCCAACCTGAGCGCGGGCAAGCTGCTCCTGTTTGCCCATGGTTTCAACATCCACTACAAGACCATCGTTCCGGCCGCGGGCATCGACGTCGGCATGGCCGCGCCCAAGGCTCCCGGCCATCGCGTGCGCGAGGTCTTCACCGAAGGCGGCGGTACACCCTGCCTCATCGCCGTCCATCAGGACGCCACCGGCAACGCCCACGCCCTCACCCTCAGCTACCTCAAGGGCATCGGCGGCACGCGCGCCGGAGTGCTCGAAACCACCTTCAAGGAAGAGACCGAAACCGATCTCTTCGGCGAGCAGGCCGTGCTCTGCGGCGGCGTAAGCGCGCTCATCAAGGCGGGCTTCCAGACCCTGGTCGATGCTGGCTACCAGCCCGAGAGCGCCTACTTCGAGTGCCTGCACGAGCTCAAGCTGATCGTCGATCTGATCTATCGCGGCGGCCTGGCCTATATGCGCTACTCCATCAGCGACACCGCGGAGTGGGGCGATTACGTGAGCGGCCCGCGCGTCATCAACGAAGAGAGCCGCAAGGCCATGAAGCAGATTCTCACCGAAATCCAGAACGGGGAATTTGCCAAGCGCTTCCTCGCCGACCAGAACTCCGGCCGCAAGGAATTCCAGGCCTTCCGCGAGGCCGAAGCCAAACTCCAGGTGGAAGAAGTGGGCAAGAAGCTCCGCGCCTCCATGCCCTTCCTCGATCCGGTCACGGTGGAAGAAGTAGCCAAGAACCGGTAGTTTTCAGATCTATCGAACTCAATCTGAATCTGTATACAAAAAAGCGGAGGCGTAAGCCTCCGCTTTTCCATTTCAGCGCTGCAAGAACCTACTTCCGGTCGAGCCGGAAGGCGGCGGACTGGAAGTCCCCGCGGAATCCTTCGTCCATCTCCAGCCCGTGGTTCATCCACCAGGCGCCGCTGGCCGCGGCGGGCGTTCCCGCCCGCGCCTTGCCTTCGATGGGCGTCAGCGCGTACTGCGCCGCCGGGTCCAGCCCCTTCAGCCTGAGCGTGGGAAAGAGGCGCCCCTCCTGCGTCGAGTGAATGAATGCGAAGACCACCGACTGGCTCTTGTCCGACCGCACGGTTTGCGTGGCGGAGAACTCGCTGCCGCCGCGCGGCGAAATCAGCCGGTACAAATCCCCCTGCGCAATCGTCGGCTGCACCTGGTGGTAGGCCGCTATCAGCCGCTTGGCCGTGGCAGCCTCTTCCGGCGTCCAGTTGGCGATGTTGGCGCCGATGCCCAGCGAGCCCTGCATCGAACTCAGCATCCGGTAGGTGAGCGAGGTGGTGCGATGATTGAGCCAGTGCGGCGAATCCGTCACCCAGGCCATCATGATCTGCGGCGTGTAGGCGTAGCTGAAGCCGTCCTGCTGCGTGAGCCGGTCGAAGGGATCTGTGTTGTCCGAGGGCCAGACCTCGTCGGTGTAGCGCAAGATGCCCAAATCCACGCGCCCGCCGCCGCCGGAGCAGGACTCGATCTCGACCTTGGGATGACGGCGGCGCAGCTCGGCCAGGATGCCGTAAAGATTATGCGTGAATTCGACATAGACCTTTTTCTGCTCCGCCGGCGCCAGTTGCATCCATCCCGGTTCGGTCCAGTTGCGGTTGTAGTCCCACTTGAGAAAGGCAATGTTGTTTTCGTTCAGCAGCTTGTCGAGGAAGCCAAAGACATAGGCGCGCACATCGGGGCGGGCCAGGTTCAGCACCAGTTGGTTGCGCTGCTGCGACTCCGCGCGCTCGGGAAAGTGCAACACCCAATCCGGATGCTTGCGATAGAGATCGGAGTCCGGGTTGACCATCTCCGGCTCGACCCATAGGCCGAAGTCCATGCCCAGCGAGTGAACCTTGTCGATCAGAGGTTTCAGTCCGTGGGGAAATTTCTCCGGGTTCACGTACCAGTCGCCCAGGCCGGCGTGGTCGTCCTTGCGCTGGCCGAACCAGCCGTCGTCCATGACGAAGCGGTCGATGCCCAGGGCCGCGGCCTTCTCCGCCAGCGCCATCTGCCCGGCCTCGTTGACCTTGAACTCGGTCGCCTCCCACGAGTTGTAGATGACCGGGCGCGGCTTGGGCAGAATCTGGCCCGCCGTCGCCGCGGTGCGCGGCAAAATGTGCTCCAGCTCATAGCGGTGCAGCAGCCGCGATGCGCCGCCCAGCCCGTTCGCCGCGTAGCCGCCATAGAAGACCGGCGTCTCCAGCGATTGGCCGGGATGAAGCACATAACCGAAGTCGAAGGGATTGAAGCCGCCGGTGACGCGCACCGCGTCCAACTGATCCTGCTCGACACTGATGCGCCACGAGCCGCTCCATGCCAGCGCGCCAAACCACACCTCGCCGTGGTCTTCATCCGGCTCGCCGGCCTGAATCGCAAACCAGGGATTGGCCTGATGGCCCGTGGAGCCGCGCCGGCTCTCGATAACGCGCTCGCCCGGACGCACCGTCTCCTGGTTCAACGTCCACTCGCCCGCCCAGCGGCCGGTGAGGTAGTTCAGCGTGTAATGGGCCGGCGGCAGCGCCCAGGCAGCGGCGGCGGCCTGCTCCACGGTGACCGGCTCCGCGCCCTGGTTGACGATGGTCGCCGACCGCGCCAGGATTCCGCTTTGCGGGTCGATCGCGTAGTGCAACGTAACAGCGATGGGACGCAGAATGTCTTTCAGTTCGACATCGAAGCCGTTGGGAGCCTCGGAATAGCCCTGGTAATGCAGCACCAGGTCGCGGTTGCCGTCGGCAAAGGTGACTTTGAGCGCCGGCTCGACAAAGAGGCCCGCGCCCCATCCGGCAAACTCCTGCGGCGTATTCGAGTAGGAGGAATCGAACGAAGCCCACTCCGGCAGCGGAGCGGCCTGGGGAAAGGCATCGCTGGCGCCCAGCCTTCCGCCCCAGTAAAGCTGCTGCAACTCGCCCTTCGGATTCACGCCGAAGACGTAAGAAACGCCGCCGCCATCCAGCCGGAAGACCTTGGCCACCGCATCGAAGTGCGCGCTGGAGGGCTGCGCCTGCGCCATCAGAGTCACCGCGAGAGTCAGAATTGCCGCTGAAAATGTTTTCACCATGGGAGTCTTCCTTCGTTCCTTTTGCAAACCGCACCATGATAGCACCTGGCTTTTCAGAGCCCGTGGACGCGGCCGACCGGCGAATTGGACTTTCTTCCGGCTGCCCGGCGCGGGCAAATCGCAGGCGCCGGTCTGGCTTGAGACGGGAACAAACCCGGTTCAAGCCGCGTACCTCGTACCATCCCAGCCTTCGCCGGCCTCCGGGCCAGAAAGTGACGCACCTCCATGCGCGTTCCCAAGCCGTTCTTGTCCGCAAACTTTTTGCGCGCCGCAAAATCCGCGCTCCCGCTTGCTTTTGCCCTGCTGGCATTTGTTTCGCTGCCCGTCTTCGCCCAGCAAAAGGCGACGGTCGCCGGCGACTACGCGGGAACCCTCGGCCCGCTGCATGTGAAGCTGCATCTGAAGACCGACGCCGCCGGCGCCATCACCGGCACGCTCGACAGCACCGATCAAGGCGCTCTCGGCATCCCCTGCGCCGACTTTCATCTCGACGGCCAGGCGCTCACCTTTGCCGTTCCCGCGGTTCATGGCACGTGGAAAGGAACCGTCTCCGCCGATGGGGCGGCTCTGACGGGAAGCTGGGATCAGGGCAATCCGATGCCCCTGAACTTCGCCCGCGACAGCTTTGTCCCCGCCGCCAAGCCCTCGGCCGTCGATGGCATCTGGCTGGGCGCGCTTTCGGTCCAGGGCCAATCCTTCCGGGTCCAACTCCACGTGAAAAGCGACAGCGCCGGGCACGAGTTCTGCACCAGCGACAGCCTCGACCAGCACGCCAGCTTTGAATGCGGTCAAGTCGCCTTCGCCGCTCCCGACTTCTCCTTCGATGTTCCCGTGCTCCATGGAAATTGGGCCGGCAAACTCTCGGCCGATGGCAACTCCCTGACCGGCACATGGACCCAGGGCGCCGCTCTGCCGCTCAATTTCACCCGTCAGGCGGCCGCAATCGCCATGGCGCCTGTGCCTCCGTCCACCTACGATCCGGCTCTGCCTCCGGTCTCCGCGGCCGATCTGCAATCGGTTCTGGACAAGGACATCGCCGAAGCGCTGAAGAGCGGGCAACTGGCTCCCGCGACCGGCGCCGGAGTTTCGATCGCCGTGGTCGAGCACGGTGTCCGCCGCGTCTTCAGCTACGGCGCGGCCAAGCCCGACTCCATCTTCGAGATCGGTTCCGTCACCAAGACCTTCACCGGCCTGGTCCTCTCGCAGATGGTCGAGCAGGGCAAGGTCCACTTCGACGAGCCGGTGCGCGAGTTGCTGCCGCCAGGCACGGTGGCCAAGCCCGCGGGCGACGAAATCGCGCTGCTCGATCTGGCCACGCAGCACTCGGGCCTGCCCCGCATGCCCGACAACTTCCATCCCGCCGATCCGGCCAATCCCTACGCCGACTACCGTCCGGCCAATCTATATGAGTTCCTGGCCAAACAAGGCGTCGCGCGGCCGGCGAAGCCCGAATTCGTTTATAGCAACCTCGGCTTCGGCCTGCTGGGCCAGGCGCTGGCCGTCCGCTCCGGCCTCTCCTATCCCGCCCTGCTCAAGGAGGAGGTCACCGATCCGTTGGGATTGAAAGATACAGTTGTCTCGCTCTCCGCCGGGCAGCAGGCGCGCTTCATCCCCGGCCACGACGGCAATCATCAGCCGGCCCACGCCTGGGATCTCGACGCCATGGCCGGCGCCGGAGCCATCCGCTCCACGGCCAGCGACATGCTCACCTATCTGGAAGCCAATCTGCATCCCGAGAGCTTCAAGCCCGCCGTCCAGACCCCCGCAGGACGATCGATCGCTGCCGCTCTCGCCCGGCAGCACGAATTGCGCGCCGACGCATTCCCCGGCACCCGCATCGCCCTCGCCTGGCTCTTCGAATCCGAGACGGGAAACTACTGGCACAATGGCGCCACCGGCGGCTATAGCAGCTACGCCTTCTTCAACCCCAAGGGCGACTATGCCGCCGTGGTGCTGCTGAACGCCACCTTGGGCAACCAGGGGAGCTTCGCCGACCGGCTGGGCCAGCACATCGCCCAGAGGCTGGCCGGCAAACCGGCCATCTCGTTGGGCAACTAGTGGCGTGTCTTGATGATTTCGTGCTTTCCCAGGTCCCCGCATGCGAGCGAGGGACCTGGGGCACCCAAGGGTTGTGCCGGATTACCGAATCTCGCGGGTGGCGTCCGCCGCAAATAGAGTCATTTTCAAACGGCTCCACGTTGACATCGAAATCCCTGGAACCTTTCCTCAGGGGCTGAAGCCCCGCTCATTTCAGGTCGTTTGCGGCACGACTCAAGTCGCGCCCGTTCAAAACATAAACGACCATCTGTGTGGCGGACACCACTAGGACCAGCTTGCGGGGATCGGCTATCCTGAATCTGCCCTGAGGTTCCCGGATGCTTTCCCACGCCATCACGCCGCCTGCATTTCCCTCGCCCGTGGAAGCCATCGCGGATGCTCTGGATCACATTGGGCCGCTGCACGGCCTGTCGTTTGAAGACCGCCTGTGGCTGGCCCGCCATGGCGAAGAGTTCGTCGCCAACGCCGGCGACATTCTCTTCGAGGAAGGCGCGCCGGCCGACCGGATGATCCTCATCCTGAAGGGTGAAATCCACGTGCGCCGCCAGCACGGCGGGCCCATGGCCCTATTCATCGGCCGCACCGGACAGATGACCGGCCTGCTGCCCTTCTCGCGCATGAAAGGCTACGGCGGGCAGGGTTTTGCCGTGACCCCGGTGTGGGCGCTGCTGATTCCCAAGCCGCTCTTTCCTGCGATGCTCCAGGCGATCCCGTCCATGGGGCAGCGCGTGGTTTCTACGCTGCTGGACCGGGTGCGCGAGGTGACCCGCATCGAGCAGCAGGCGGAGAAGCTCACCGCCCTGGGCAAGCTGGCCGGCAATCTGGCCCACGAGCTGAACAACCCGGCCTCCGCAGCCCAGCGCGCCGCCGCCGGCCTGGCTGAAGAGCTGCGCTCCAACCGCCAGAACCGCTTCAAGCTGGCGAACCTCTGCCTGGACCAGGAGCAGGCGCGGGGCGTCGAGGAGTGGGAGCAGGAGATCCTGGAGCGCGCAGGCCAGCAGCAGAACGAACATGCCGGCGCCCTGATTGCCCGCGAGGAGGCAATCCGCGCCTGGCTGGGTTCGCTGGGCTGCGAAGCGGTTTGGGAGGTCGCGCCCCAGTTGGCCGAGCAGGGAGTGACCGTCTCCGACCTGGAGGCGCTGCACGCCATCCTGGACGACAGCGAGATTTGCGTTTCGCTCCAGTTCTTTGCCCGCTACCTGCGCTCTTCGCGCTCGGTGCAGACGCTGGCCACTTCGACGGCGCGCATCTTCGCCCTCATCGACGCCATCAAAGCCTACTCCTACATGGACCGGGCCCCCATTCTCGAGGTGGATGTGCCGGCCGGCCTGGACGCCACCGTCCAGATGCTGCAATCGCGCATGAGCCGCGTCCAGATCGAGCGCGACTACGAGCCCAACCTGCCCGCCATCAGCGCCTACGGCAGCGAGTTGAACCAGGTATGGACGGCGCTGATCGAAAATGCCCTCGACGCGCTGGGGAACCAGGGCAGATTGCGCCTGGCCTGCCGGCTGGAAGGCGAAATGATGCTGGTGGAGATTTGGGACACCGGCCCCGGCATTCCCGCCGAGCTGCAGGACCGCATCTTCGAGCCGTTCTTCACCACCAAGGCGCCTGGCCTGGGGCTCGGCCTGGGCCTGGACCACGCGATGCGCATCGTCCGCAAGCACCGCGGACACCTCAGCGTCCGCTCCGAGCCCGGCTCGACCTGCTTCCGCGTGCGCATCCCGTTGGATCAGTTGCAGGCGTATTGAGCCGGTCCCGGATGGGCTACTGCTCCACTTCCACTCCCCGCCAAAAGGCCACATAGCCTTTGATCTTGCGCGCCGCCGGCTTGGGATCGGGGTAGAACCAGGCCGCATCCAGATTCTCCTGTCCCTCGATCAACAGGTTCATGTAGCGGGCCTGGCCCTTCCAGGGGCAGGTGGACGTGGTGGTGCTGGGGCGAAAATATTCGCGCTTGAGGCTGGCTTCGGGGAAGTACACGTTCCCCTCCACCGTCTCCGTTGTCTCGCTTTCGGCAATCACTTTGCCGTTCCAGATCGCTCGCGCCATGGGTTCTTCCGGTCAAATCCGATTCGTATCCCGCCCAGCCTCTAAACCGCGCCGGCGTGGATAACGGTTACGACACTAGCAGAGATTCGCCGGCATGGCGAGTCCGGAGCGCGGAATTTCCCGGCAAAAAGCTCGGCCTGGCTGGCTACTGCAAGCTCCCGCCAGACTGCTTGACCACCGCAATCGACTGAATGTGAACGCTCTTCTTGGCCGCATCCGCGGTTGCCGTCACGGTCACGTGGTCGCCATAAAAACCCTTCACCGCGTCCGGATTGTCGATGGTCCAGACCGCCTTCTTGGCCTCGTCCACAAACACCGGGGCCATGCCGCCCTCGATGCACTTTTTCACGCAGGCCGCACCCGAGCCGGCGTGCTTGGCGCCGCACATCGAGTCCGAGATCCAGCCGTTGATTTTCGTGGCACCGGCAGCGCCGGCCGTGATCGAGGTTAGTGCCAAAACGGCAACCAGCAGGGTGAGAACGCGTTTCATGCGAACCTCCAGGGAATTTTGAACGTCGCTGACGATTAACATCATGCACCCGGGCAATGGAATTCGACAAGAGCTTCCCTGCTCAGGATTTCGTGGGATAGAAATACTGGCCGTGCTCTTCCTGCTTTGCCGGCAGGCTCTTCCGCCGGGCCTCGACGTTCTTCAGCACCGCCTCGTAGCGCTGGGTGGCCGCCGTAAACCGGGTCACCAACTCCGCCGTCTTGATGAGGAAGCCCGGATTCTTTTCCCGGATCGCCTCGATGATGGGCTCGAACTTGGCCAGCAGGAAGAACCCCTCGGCGTTGCAGTCCACAAACAGCTCGGCCGAGACCGCGCCGTGCAGCACCATGGCCGCCGCCATCTCCCAGTAGGTGAGCACCTGACGCAGCCAGGCATTGTGCGGATCGGCGGGGTTCGATGCGACGGCAAAGAACTCGTCTGCCGTGGCCGGCCAGAACTCGCCCGTGATCCAGGCGCGCGCCTGGCGCATCACCGCTTCGGTGCGCAGTTGGTACAGGTGAAGAATGATTTCCGCATCGGCAGGGGTCGCTAGCATCCGTTCCATGGTGGTTTGTCTCCGCTGCCTCATACTAACGGATTCATGCGGGGACCGCTGCCGCGCGGCCCCCGGCCCGCCTTATGCGGGCTGCAGCTCCTTCTTCGCGCCCGGCTTCTCCACCACCGGCCCGTGCGTCTCGACGGTGGGCGGAGGCGGTGCATTGCCAATCCGCTTGGAGTAACTGCAAACCACAGCGCCCTCCGCCGCCGGCGCTGCTTTTTTGGCGCGCTTCTTGGGCGCGGTCTCTTCCTCGGCGCCCTTCTTCTTGTTCGGGCACTCCAGATAGATTCCCGACTTCAGCGTCTTCTCCACCAGATAGGGACTCTTGCACTCCGGGCACTTCTTGGCCACCGGCTTGTAATTCGACGTAAAGTCGCACTTGGGATAGTTGGTGCAGCCCCAGAAGATGTTGCCGCGGCGCGCCTTGCGCTCGGCCAGGTCGCCCTGGCCGCACTTGGGGCACTTCATGCCTTCAATCAGGTTCTGCTTGACGTATTTGCACTTGGGATACCCGGAGCAGGAGACAAACTCCCCATAGGCTCCCTGGCGCAGCACCAGCGGCTTGGAACAGAGCGGGCAGGCCTCGCCGGTGGGCTGCGGCGGCTTCTGCTGCTGCTTCTGGCTCAGCTTGCGGATGGTCTTGCAGGGCGGGTCCTCGTTGTAGCCCGGACAGGCCATGAACATCCCGAAGGGACCGCGGCGCAGCACCATGACCCGGCCGCAGTTCTCGCAATACTCCTCGGTCTCGCCGGCCTCCTGCGCCTCGGGCGTATTCAAGTCCGGCTTGGCTGCGGTGTTCTCCTTGGTGAAGGTGCAACTGGAGGGGTCTTTCTTGTTGTAGGCCGAGCAGGCAAAGAAGCTGCCGAACTTGCCCCACTTCAACAACAGCGGAGAGCCGCACAGGTCGCATTTCTCGGCGGTCACCTGCTCCATGCGCTTGATGTCTTCCATGTTCTTGCCGGCGTCCTTGAGCTCTTCCTCGAAGTAGCCGTAGAAGCCCTTGAGCAGGTCGGTCCACTTTTCCTTGCCCTCTTCGATGTCGTCCAACTCTTCCTCCAGCTTGGCCGTATATTTGGTATCGAAGATATAAGGAAAATTCTTCACCAGCAGGTCGCACACCACCACGCCGATCTCCGTGGGGTAAAAGCGCCCGCGCGATCCGCCGTGCTTGACCGCGTACTCGCGGTCCTGGATGGTGTTGATGATGGAGGCGTAGGTCGAGGGCCGTCCGATGCCCCGCTCCTCCAGTTCCTTCACCAGCGAGGCTTCGTTGTAGCGCGGAGGCGGCTCGGTAAAGTGCTGCTCGTGCTCCAGCTTCTCCAGCTCCAGCGCCTTCACACTGTCCAGATTGGGCAGCTTGTTGGCCAGCGACTCGTCGTCCTCGTCCTTCTTTTCCTTCGAGGTCTCGTAGACCTTCTGGTAGCCGTCGAAGACCACCGTGGTTCCGCTCACCCTGAAGTCGTAGGTCCGCTTATCGAGCCGCGAGGCGGCGGCGATATTCACCTGCGTCACGGCCAGTTGGGCCGGGGCCATCTGCGAGGCCACAAACCGCTGCCAGATGAGCCGGTAGAGCTTGAGCTGCTCGTCGCTGAGGTAGCGGGCGATGGACTCCGGCGTGCGCGAGGCATCTGTCGGGCGGATCGCCTCGTGCGCGTCCTGCGCGTCCTTTTTGCCCTTGTAGAGATTCGGCGTCGCCGGCAGATACTTTGTCCCCAGCTGGCTGCCCACCCAGGCCCGCGCTCCGGCAATCGCCTCCGGCGCCACGCGCGGCGAGTCGGTACGCATGTACGTGATCAGGCCGGTGGTTCCCTCGGCGCCCACGTCGATGCCTTCATACAGCCGTTGCGCCACGCCCATGGTGCGGCGCACATTGAAGCCCAGCTTGCGCGCGGCGTCCTGCTGCAACTGGCTGGTGGTGAAGGGCGGCGGCGGGCTCTGTCTTCTCTCCTTCTTCTGCACCGACGCCACGGTCCACTGAGCCTTTTCAAGAGCCGCCAGCGCCGCCTTGATCGCGCCTTCGCCGGCAAAGGCCGGCCCGCTCACCGTATCCACCGAGATGCGCTCGCCGTTGATGCCCACCAGGCGCGCCTTGAAGCTCTTCTCCGCCTGATGCTCCGGGTGCAGCAGCGCGTCCAGCGTCCAGTATTCGACCGGATTGAAGGCCGCAATCTCCCGTTCCCGCTCGACGATGAGCCGCACGGCCACAGTCTGCACGCGGCCGGCCGAGAGCCCCCGCCGCACCTTGTCCCACAGCAAGGGCGAAATCTGATAGCCCACCAGACGGTCGAGCACACGCCGCGTCTGCTGCGCGTCCACAAGATTCTGGTCCACGTCCCGCGCGTGATTGAAGGCCTCCTGCACGGCCTTCTTGGTGATTTCGTTGAAGGTCACGCGGCGGATCTTTTTTCTCTCTTTGGGCGAGCTCCCGAGCTGCAACAAGAGATGGTATGCGATCGCCTCGCCTTCGCGGTCGGGATCGGGCGCCAGGAAGATTTCGTCGGCCTTGGCGGCCATCTTCTTCAACTGGTCCACTACCTTTTCCTTGCCCGGCGAGACGATCAACTCCGGCACAAAGGTCCGCTTTTTCAGCTCTACGCCAATATCGTTCTTGGGCAGATCCATGATGTGCCCGACCGATGCCCGGACATCGAAGCCCTTGCCCAGATACTTCTCGATCGTCTTTGCCTTGGCGGGGGACTCGACGATTACCAGTGATTTGCTCATTGCCATCCTTAATACCAATCCAACTTTACGCTGTCGGGCCTGTTTGACTCACAATTGCGACATTCCGCCGCTCGCCGACGATGCTGGCGTAGTCCGCGGACCGGCGTTTCTCCGCATCCGGGAAAAACCACCCGCAAATGTTGGACGCTACCACGAAACACCGTTGCGTTTCCACTCATCGAAAGTTTTTTCTTCTTCTGTCGTCCCATTTTCCAAGGCGCGAGGAAGGCCGCTGCGAGCGAAAAGTCGCCGCGGAACTCTCTTCGAGCATCGGGAAAACTTGTTTTCCAGAAGGTAAATGGACCCACGCCCAACCGGACGGAGAAAAAGAAACAATCACAGCGTGCGGACGTAGTTCTTGCCCGGCAGTTGCCGGATGCGGCCGGTGATCTCCAGCTCAAAGAGCGCCGTAAACACCTCCGAAGACGTCAGTTGCGTCTCCAGAAGTTCGAGAATCTCGTCGATCTGCAGGCTCTCGTCGGTGCGCAGGACCTCCAGCACCATGGCCTCCTGGGGCCGCAGAACCGGGTCAGGCAATAAGGATGCGGTGGTCTCCGATTTGGATTCAACCGGCACTCCCGCCTCCAGCTCCTGCCGCACCTGCGAGGGCAGATCCTCCCACACGTCTTCCCAGGTGGCCACCAGCTTGGCGCCCTGTTTAATGAGCGTGTTAGGCGTCCACGATCCCTTGCTGGTCACGTTGCCGGGGACCGCAAAAAGGTCGCGATTCTGCTCGGCGGCGCAGCGCGCGGTGACCCGCGTGCCCGAGTTCTCTCCCGCCTCCACCACCAGCACCGCGACGCTCAGCCCGCTCAGGATGCGGTTGCGGCGGGGAAAGTTCTGCGGCGCGGGAAAGGTGCCCATGGGCACTTCGCTGACGATGGCCCCGCCGGTGGCCAGAATCTCCTCGGCCAGCTTCTTGTTCTCCTTGGGGTAGATCACGTCGATGCCCGTGCCCCACACCGCAACCGTGGGCATGCGCGCCGCCAGTGCGCCGCGGTGCGCGCAGGAGTCGATGCCCCGCGCCATGCCGCTGACCACAAGCAGCCGCCGCACCGCCAAATCCCGCGCCAGCATCTCGGCAACGCCCGATCCGTAGGGGGTGGGATGCCGGGTGCCCACAATCGCAATGGCCGGCCGCGCCAGCAGGCGCGCGTCGCCGCGCACCCAGAGCACCGGCGGCGGATCGTAAATCTCCTTGAGCCGCTCGGGATAGGCCGCGCAGCCGAAGCTCACCAGCGTGGCGCCCTGCGCCGCCACCTGCGCCCACTCCGCCTCGGCCGCCTGGCGCGCCTTGCCGTCAAAGACGAACTGCGCCGCCTGGGCCGGGAATTTGAGCCCCTCCAGCTCGGTCAGCCGCAGGGTGAAGATTTGGCTCGCCGCATCCAACTGCGCCACCGCGTCGAGAATCCGCTTGGGGCCCAGTCCCGGCGAAAGCGCCAGGGCCAGCCACGCCAGACGGTCCTCGTCCAGTTGCGGCGCGGGCGGTGAAACAGCGTCCTGGTGCAGCGTCGTCATCGCAGAACCTCGATTGTCCTGAAACCGGACAGTCCCGCCTTTCTCGCTGGAAAGCAACCCCAAAACTCTTTGGTAATTGCGCCCACGTTACCCCCGGTTAAGGCCCGTGTCAAGACCTGCGTATTGACCTTGCGGATGCGCGGCCGGAATCCTTCACCCCGGCTTGATACTCTAAAAGACCGTGAATCCCAATTCCCCTACCCGCCTGCGGATCGCCGCGATCGGTTTTCTCAATCCAGCTCCCTTGATGTGGGATTTCGAGCACCCGCCGCTGAACGCCGAGCTCGCCCTTCGCTATCAAATCGATCGCATGATGCCCTCGGAGTGCGCCGACCGGCTGGCCAGCGGCGCGGCCGACATTGGGCTGGTGCCGATCGCCGCACTGGCCACCACGCCCGGCCTGCGCATCCTGCCCGGCTGCACCATCGCCTCAAAGGGCCGCGTGCGCTCGTTGATCCTGGTCCGCCGCGCCGGCCAGCCGCTGGCCGCCGTGCGCTCGGTGGCCGCCGACACCGCCAGCCGCACCACCGTGGCCTACGCTCGCATCCTCTTTCACAAGTGGGGCAACCCGGACGTTCCCTTTGTGCCCATGGCCGCCGGGCTCGACGCCATGCTCGCGCAGGCCGATGCCGCCATCCTCATCGGCGACCCGGCCCTGCTGGCTCTGGAAGAGAGCGCCAACCGCCAGGAGCGCACCGGCGAAGAACTCGTTTACCACGACCTGGCGGCGGAGTGGCGCACCCAGACTGGCCTGCCCTTCGTCTCCGCCGTCTGGAGCGCTGCGCGCGGCAGCCTTTTGGACGAGTGCGTTGCCGAAGATTTCATTCAATCCCGCAATCACGGCCTCGCGAATATCGATGCGCTGGTGGCCGAGTGGTCCGCGCGGCTGCCCATCCCGGAGGCGACCATCCACGCCTACCTGACCACGAACATCCATTACGTGCTGGATGAAGAATGCCTGGAAGGCATGAGAGGCTTCTTCCGCATGGCCGCGGAGTGCGGCGTGCTGCCGGAGTACTGCGTGGACGCGGAGCGGAGTTCGCAGGGTTAGCAATGCGGCCGCTCCAAGGCCCAAGAAGCGCCCAACCGGCATGAATTCAGCAATAGAAAAGGCCGATCCGCAAAGGATCGGCCCGCTCACTCCGCGAACTTTCCTAAGCCCGCGGCCTTTCGATCTCCCACCGCAGCAGGATCGCGCCGACCGTAAATCCAGCGCCGACCGAGGCCAGCAGCACCAGATCGCCCTTCTTCAGCTTGCCTTCTTCGATGGCCGTCTCCATGGCCAGCGGAATGGTTCCGGCCGAGGTGTTGCCGTACTTCTCGATGTTGATAATCACGCGCTCCGGGTCCATGCCCAGCCGGTCCGCGGTGGAGGTAATGATCCGCTTGTTGGCCTGGTGGGGAATGAAGCAGCCCAGCTCGGCGCCGGTGATGCCGTTGCGCTCCAGCACTTTGGTCGTGGCCTCGGCCATCTTGCGCACGGCAAATTTATACACCGCCGGGCCGTCCTGATAGATGTAGTGCATCTTCTTGTCCACGGTCTCGTGGGTCGAGGGGTTCAGGCTGCCGCCGCCCTTCAAATTCAGCGCCGCGCCGCCCGAACCGTCGATCTCGTTCACATAGTCGATGAAGCCGATTTCGCCCTCCGCGGCCGGCTCCAGCAGCACCGCGCCACCGCCATCGCCGAAGAGCACGCAGGTGGTCCGGTCGGTGTAGTCGGTCATGCGCGTATTGGCGTCGGCGCCGCAGACCAGCACCTTTTTATGGGCGCCGCTCTCCACCAGCTTGACGCCCGCCTGCAAGGCGAAGACAAATCCCGAGCAGCCGGCCGAAACGTCGAATCCCCACGCGCCCTTGGCCCCGATCTTCTGCTGCACCAGGCAGGCCGTGGAGGGAAACATCATGTCCGGCGTCACCGTGCCCACGATGATGACCTCGACCTCGCTGGCCTCGATGCCGCGCTGAGCCAGGCACTTTTTGGCCGCCTCGGTGCACATATCGCTCACGCCCAGACCCTTGGCCAGCACATGGCGCTCACGGATGCCGGTGCGCTCGACGATCCACTGGTCGTTGGTGTCGACCATTTTTTCCAGGTCTTGATTGGTGAGGATTTGCGGGGGAACGTAGGTGCCGAGCGCCGTGATCTTGCAACGCTGGCCCACCACGGGGCGAACGGAAAGGGTCAATGCATTTCTCCTTGCGGCGCTCGTCTCGGGAGGGGGGAACCCGGCTGGCCGTTGCACTTCAATTGCAGTCGATGCGGACGGGAAAGCGCCCGCAACGCAAAAAGCGCCGGGTGACCTACTGCGCCCGTACTAGCCCGTTACCGTTGCTTCCTTCCGGACCTGGCGGGATTGGCGGGATTACGTCGCGTAGGACCCGGCACTCATCGATTTTATCACCTTGGCCGGAATCGATCTGCGAGGTTCCGCAAGAAAGCAAGAAGGCAGTTTTCGCCCTTGCGAATCGCATCCCGGTACAATAGAAGTGTGAGCAAAAATTCCCCACCCACGGCCCCTTCCGTGGGCTTTATTTCGTTAGGCTGCCCCAAGAACCTCGTCGATTCCGAGGTGATGATGGGTTTGCTCGACCGTGCCGGCGCGCGGCTGACCTCCCATCCCGAAGAGGCCGAAATCCTCATCGTGAACACGTGCAGCTTTATCGACACCGCCAAGCAGGAGTCGATCGACACGATCCTGGAGATGGCGAACCACAAAACCTTTGGCCGGGCAAAAAAACTCATCGTGGCCGGCTGCCTGGTGGAGCGCTACCGCGACGAAATCCAAAAATCCATCCCCGAAGTAGACGCCGTAGTCGGCACCGGCGAACTCGACGCCATCCTCGAAGCCGCGGGTCTTGCGCCCGTCCCCGCTCCGCCGTCGCCGTTCAACATCCTCACCGGCAGCGAAGGCGCCGATGCGCGGCCGGGCCAGGAATCCCAAGCCGGAACGCACAAGGCCGCGCACGCCCATGAGCCTGCGTTCCGGGCAGAAGGCGATCTGCGCGAGCAGCAGGGCCGCTTCCGCCGCGACGAGTGGCAGGGCGCGGCGCACCTGCTGCCCACCTATCTATACGACGAGAACACTCCGCGGCTTTTGACCACGCCGAAGTCTTCGGCCTACATCAAGATCGCCGAGGGCTGCGACCACCCCTGCACCTTCTGCGTGATTCCCAACCTGCGCGGCAAGTTCCGCTCGCGGAGATTTGAGTCGGTGGTGGCCGAGGCGCGGCAGCTTGTGGCCCGCGGCGTGGAGGAGATTACGCTCATCGGCCAGGACACCACCTGCTATGGCGAAGACCTGGGCCTCAAAGACGGGCTGGCGACGCTGCTCGACGCGCTGGCCGCGATCGAAGGCCTGCGCTGGCTGCGGTTTCTTTATGCCTATCCCAACCGCATTACGAACCGGCTGCTCGAGACCATCGCCAAGCACGACAACATCTGCAAATATCTCGACGTACCGCTGCAGCACGCCTCTCCATCCGTGTTGAAGAGCATGAAGCGCGGGGCGGGAGGCGATCTCTTCCTGAAGACGCTGGAGAAGGTGCGTGCTGCGGTTCCGGGCATCGCCCTGCGCACCAGTTTCATCGTCGGCTTCCCCGGCGAGTCGCTGCGCGACTTTGAGGTTTTGGAGGAGTTCATCGGCAAAGCGAAGTTCGACTGGCTGGGCGTCTTCAATTACTCCGACGAGGAAGGCTCGGGGGCGTTTTCGCTCGATCAGAAGGTTCCCAAGCGAACGATTGAAGCCCGCAAACGCAAACTAATGAAGCTGCAGCAGGCCATCAGCAAGCGCGCCAAGCAGCAGTGGGTAGGCCGCGAACTGGTTCTGCTGGCCGAGGGCGAAAGCGAAGAGACGCCGCTCTTGTGGGAAGGCCGCACCCAGTTCCACGCGCCCGAGATCGACGGCAAGGTCTACATCAACGATTTCGGCGAGTTGGAGACGCTGGAGCCCGGCCGCTTCTACCAGGCCGAGATCACCGAGGCGCACGAGTACGATGTGGTGGCGCGCGTAACCTCCGGACCGCTGTAAAGTGGAATCAATCCATGGCACCCAAGAAAAAATCCGCAAAGATTCTGCGTTGCCCTACGTGCGGGATGTTGGTCCGCTTCAACGATGAGGATTTCCCTTTCTGCAGCGACCGCTGCCGCAAGATCGATCTGGGCAAGTGGGCGATGGGCGTCTACAAGATCAGCTCTCCCGTTCTGGACCCCGAGGTGTTGGAAGACCTGGGCGGCCTGAGGGGCGGCGGCAAAGGAGACCTCGATGAAGAGTAGCCACACTCCCGGCGCACACAAGACCCTCTGGGCCTGGACTGTGGCGACCTTCTTCGGCGCGGGCTTGGGCAGGCCCGGCCCCGGCACCTGGGGCTCGGTGGCCGCGGCGCTGCTGTGGGCCGGTTATGCCTGGGGCCTGCATCCCGCGCCGCAAACTCTTTTGCTCGTTCTGGTTGGCGGCATTGCGCTGTCGCTTCTGTTCGGCATTCCGGCGGCCACCCTCGTGGCCCGCGAATCCGGCCGCGAGGACCCCGGCTTTGTGGTCGTCGACGAGGTCGCAGGCCAGTGGATCGCCCTGCTCTTTTGCCCCGCCGACTGGCGCCACGGCTTGATCGCGCTGGTTCTCTTCCGGCTCTTCGATATCACCAAGCCCTTCCCCGTGCGGCAGCTTGAAAATCTGCCCGAGGGATGGGGCATCGTGCTCGATGATGTGGGCGCGGGCTTGTATGCTTTGGGTGTAGCATCCTTGTTACGCTTGTGGTTCTAGGTCGAACAATGCCCCGCACGTCTGCCCAATCCGCCCCCGAAGTTCTCCCCGAACCACGCATCGACGACGTTGTTCCGGCCGCCGCGCTGCCCATGGGCGAAATCGAAGTGATCGGCGCCCATCTCGGTCCCGACAGTTCCGGTCCGCCCGCCGTGTTGGTTGATGGCCATCCGGCCCATGTGCTGATGAGCCGGCCCGACCGCCTGGCCTTCCGCGTGCCGGAGCTGGCTTCGACCGGGCCGATCGAGGTCCGCAACGCCTCCGGAGCGAGCTGCACGGCGCCCCTGCGCGTGGCCCGCGAGCTCTCCTCCGATCTGCATCCGGTCACCAGCTCGGCCGTGAGCCGCTCGGGCATGATCTACGCCACCATCTCCGGCCCCAGGGGAAAGATGACCCCGGTCTCGATTGTCCGCGTGAGCCCCGACGGGCGCGGAACGCCGTTTGTCACCGGCATTCTCAACGCAACCGGCCTGGCCTTCAATCCCGACGGCGACCTCTTCGTCACCTCGCGCGCCGAGGGCAACGTCTACCGCATCGACGACTCCGGCGAATTCACCGTCTATGCCGAAGGAATGGGCGTGGCCACCGGCGCGGCCTTCGACGCCGAGGGCAACCTCTTTGTCGGCGACCGCAGCGGCACGATCTTCAAGATCGATACCGGGCGCCAGATCTTCGTCCACGCCACCCTGGAGCCCAGTGTCTCGGCCTACCACCTGGCCATCGGAGCGAACGGCACGCTCTTCGTCACCGGTCCCACGCTCAGTTCGAACGACGCCATCTGGGCCATCGAACCCAACGGCGACACCCGCGCCTGGTACCGCGGCCTGGGCCGCCCCCAGGGCCTGGCGCTCGACAAGGACGGCAACATCTACCTCGCCGCCTGCCTCCACGGCCGCCGCGGCCTGGTCCGCGTCACCGCCGGCGGAGATGCCGCGCTGGTGCTGGCCGGCGCCAACCTCGTCGGCGTCGCCTTTTCTCCACTCGGCACCACCGTGCTGACCACGCAGGAAGCCGTTTATGATGTGGACTTGGGAGTGGAAGGACTGGCGCTGTTCTAATCCGGCACTGTCTAAGACGGAATTGCTCGTTCCTGTCACTCTTTTTTTCGTCCAACCCCCTTGGGCGCACCCTGCTTCAGGAGCCGTTCATGCCCATTGCCAATACGCCGGAAACACCTTATTACGCAGTGATCCTTACTTCCACTCGAACCGCCGAACACGCCGCATACGAAACCATCGCCGATGCAATGGCCCATCACGCCGCCAAGCAGCCGGGTTTTCTCGGCATCGAATCCGCGCACGACTCGCTGGGCATCACGGTCTCCTACTGGGAGAGCCTGGAGGCCATTGCGGCCTGGAAACGGAACTCCGCGCATCTGATTGCGCAGGAGCGCGGCCGCGATCTCTCGTTCCAGTCCTACAAGACGCGCATCTGCCGCGTCGAGCGGGACTATGGATTCGAAAGAGAAGCGTAGGAATCGGCGACCGCCGGCTCGAGAACCGAAAACGCCACATCGTCAGGAGCAAAGACCGAACACCATGAAATCCGAGATCATCGCCGTCGGCTCCGAGATGCTCACGCCGTTCCGCCAGGACACAAATTCCCTCTATATCACCGAAAAACTCAACGAAATCGGCGTCTCCGTGGCCTTCAAGACCATCGTCGGCGACCGCCGCAGCGATCTGGCTGGCGCCATCCGCACCGCCTTGGCCCGCACCGACATTCTGGTGCTGATGGGCGGCCTGGGCCCCACCGAGGACGACCTGACGCGCGAGGCCGTCGCCGACGCACTCTCGCTCACGCTGCGCCGCGACGCCACCCAGGTTGCCGCCCTCCATGCGCGCGCCGCCACATGGCGGATTCCCATGCCACCCAACAACCTGAAGCAGGCCGATCTCATCGAGGGCGCCACGCTGCTGCCCAACCCCAACGGCAGCGCTCCCGGCCAGTGGCTCGACACGGTCTACTCCGGCTATCGCAAGCTCATTCTGCTGCTCCCAGGGCCTCCCAACGAGTGCCGGCCTCTCTTCGACGCGGAAGGCATCCCGCGCCTGCGCTCCGTCCTGCCCGCGCGCTTCATCGCCAAACGCACCCTCAAGGCGGCGATGATCCCCGAGTCCCAGGCCGACAAGCTGCTGGCGCCCATCTACACGACTTATTCCGACGTCGAAACCACGATCCTGGCCCACGCCGGCGATATCCAGCTCACGCTGCTCTGCGCCAAATCGAACCTCGACGCCGCCCAGCGCCGCGTGGACGAGCTGGCCGGCCGCATGGAAGAAGCTCTCGAAGACTGGCTCTACTCCTCGGAGGGCGAATCGCTGGAACAGATTGTCCTCTACTATCTCGGTCTTCGCCAATCCACGCTGGCCGTGGCCGAAAGCTGCACCGGCGGCATGATCGCGCAACGCATCACCAGCATTCCCGGCAGCTCGCGGGCCTTTGTGGGAGGCGCCATCGTCTATTCGAATGAGTTGAAGACGGCCTTTGCCGGGGTTCCGCCCGAACTGATCGCCCAGCACGGCGCCGTCTCCGCCGAGGTGGCCAAAGCTCTCGCGGAGGGCATTCGCCTGCGCACCGGCGCAACGTTGGGCCTCGGTGTCACCGGCATCGCCGGACCGAGCGGCGGCACCGAAGCCAAGCCGGCGGGGCTGGTCTACATGGCCCTCTCCGATGCGCAAAAAACGGAGACCATGGAACGAACCTTCCGCGGCGACCGCAACCGCGTGCGCGAATGGGCCACGCAGCAGGCGCTCGACCTGATCCGCAAAAGGCTGATGTAGGCGGCGCTCCGCGCCAACGCACCACTTCTTCAAGCGATGGATGCGGGAATTTTCTATTCCCCGTTTTCCGCCAGCCAGCGCCGCGTGTTCAGCATCTGCCGCTGATCGAGCGCCCACACCTTGCCGGTCATTTCATCGGGGCCTTTGCCTTCGCGGAGGCACTTCTCGAATTCGTTGGCCACGGCTTGCATCTTGGCGTCGAGATCGTCGAGGAAGTTGAGAACCAGGGCCTCGGGAATCATGGGCAGCTTGGGCGAGCCGAATTCGAGTTTGCCGTGGTGCGACAGAATCATGTGCAGCACCAGCGTCTTGAGCTTCGGCGGGAAGTCGGGCAGGCTGTCGATGGTCTTCTCGGTCAGCGCGACACCCATCTGGATGTGGCCCAGCAGTACGCCTTCGACGGTGTACTCGAAACCGATCTCCCAGCTGAGCTCGGTCACCTTGCCGATGTCGTGGAGGATGACGCCGGTGAGCAGCAGGTCGCGATCGAGGATGGGATAGTGAGGCGCGACGCGGTCGGCGAGGCCGAGCAGGCTCACCACATGCTCCAGCAGGCCGCCGAGCCAGGCATGATGCAACTGCTTGGCCGCGGGCGCGGCGCGGTAGGCCGCGGCCAGGTCGGCATCGGAGAGCAGCGTGGCAAGCAGGCGCTTGAGGTCGGGATTGGTGAAGCTGTCGACGCTGGCCATCAACTGGCGCCAGAGGCTCTCCACGTCGTAGGTGGTGGAGGGCAGCAGATCGGTCTTGTCCACCTCGCCGGGCGCGGCTTTGCGCAACTGATCGATCTTCATCTGCAGCCGGTCGTCGAAGCGCGAGGCGCTGCCACGCGCCTTCACGATGTCGCCGCGATCGAAGTCCCGGGCGATGCGCGGGTCCTCCGGCGTCCAGACGCGGCCTTCAAGCTGACCGGTCTTGTCGCCCAGAATCAGATTCAGATAGGGCTTGTTGGTCTTGGTGGTTCGCTGCTGCTTGGCGAGAACCAGAAAAAAGCCGTCGAAGGGCTTGCCCTCGTCGAAGTTGGCCAGATCGGCAATGTAGATGTCTTTCATAGGGTAACCATGCGACGGCGAATACAGCCAAAGAGACTGGCCGCGCCGCAGCCATGCGGGTCAAGGATATCACTCTTGCCGGCGCTCACGAACGTTGGCTGGCGGCCCGCAAACACATTTGAGCGTCCACGCACAGGATGAACATGGGGTTCACCAAGAAGGTGCGGGACTGGGCAGAGAGGCGGGGGCAGTGGTTCATGGACGCTGAACACAAGGACAACCGGATGGGCATTACGACTCAATCCCATTTGCCGACTCGGTTGAAAGGCTTCTTTGCGTGGGCTACCAACAGCCATTTGATCGATTTTGATCTGTCTGCGGCACGGTCTACATCATGGCAAGCGACAAGCGCACCCACCGCCGTCGCGCCGCTCCCACTCAGCTCGCATCGGATCGTCAGGCATTCCGGGGGAACCGTGTCCATGCTGCGGTCAATATTGGTCAGCAATCGCGAGGCGCATGCTTGACACTTACTTTTGAATGACACACCACGGACCCCAGGCTGCCGGATTTTCCGGCGTGCGATCTCTAATGATGCCGACAGCATAACGAGCCCGCATGACAACCGCCGTGGAAGTGAGTCGGAGAGAATAGCGGAGACAAATGAAACTGCTCAAAGGAATTGGAATCGGACTGTGCCTCATCGTGCTCTCTTTGCTCGTTGCGCCGAAATCGAGGGCGGACGAATGGAACAGGAAGACTGTTGTCACTTTCACCGGGCCGGTCGAAGTCCCGGGCGTGGGTGCCCAGGTCTTGCCAGCAGGAACCTATGTTTTCAAGATTCTGAATTCGACCTCTGACCGCCATATTGTGCAGATATCTAACGAGGACGAAACCCACGTTTTCGCGACGATCCTAGCCATCCCGAACTTCCGTTTGAAGGCTACCAGCAAAACGGTGATGACATTCCGCGAGCGGCCTGCCGGCGAGCCTGAGGCTCTGAAGGCGTGGTTCTATCCCGGCAACGAATGGGGCGAGCAGTTTGTCTATGAAAGACCCCGGGCCATTCAATTGGCCAAGGAAACAAACGAGCCCGTGCTCTCGACACCCGTCGTGCTGGCATCCGCGCCCGTCGAGATCCTGACGACAGCACCGGTCGAGGCAGTCAACCCGAGCGGAGAAACAGTCGAGACTGCCCAGGTAGTGGAGACTCCCCCCGTAGTTGTTCCAGAGCCCGCGCTGGTTGCGTCTCTACCCAAGACCGCCAGTTATCTTCCCCTGATTGGATTGGCCGGTCTGCTGACACTGGGCGGCGGCTTTGTCCTCTCAGGCGCTGCAAAGCGAGCGAAGTAAATCGGCTGAAGGTCATGTCCCGGTAATTCACCAGGCCCTTTGAGTCAACCGGATACGGTGGGTTGAAGGAGGCGGTACGCGAGTATCGCCTCCCTTTGTCCTTCGGACCGCATCCTCCCGCCCCCAGGGCGACCGCTTCAGGATTGCACGCAAGAACTGGACGGATGACAAAGACGAACCCATGCGCTTTTCTTCGCCCGATCGCACTGAGTCTTGCAACGGTTATATCCTGTGTTGCCGGAGCCCAGAGTTCGCAGCCGTCGGAAAGCCGTCCCGGCGAAGAATATACGCTTACATTGAATGCAAACATGGTTGTTCTGAGCGCAACCGTTCTCGACCGCCACAATGCATTTGTTTCGGGACTCGGTAAAGACGATTTCAAGGTTTATGAGGATGGGGTTCTGCAGCAAGTGACTTACTTCAGCCATGAAGATATCCCGGTTACAGTCGGTATCGTTGTCGATAACAGTGGAAGCATGCGTCCGAAACGCGCCGACGTGATTGCCTCGGCATTGGTTTTCGCCCAATCGAGCAATCCCCAGGACCAGATGTTCGTCGTCAACTTCAACGACCACGTCTCCTTCGGCCTTCCGGCGAATATCCCTTTCACAGACCAGAGGGAGCAGTTGCAACTGGCCCTCGCGGGGATCGAGGCCATCGGCCAGACCGCGCTGTACGATGGCCTCGCCGCCGCTCTCGATCATCTCAAGCAGGGCGACCGCGACAAGAAAGTGCTGATCTTGATCAGCGACGGCGGCGACAACGCGAGCAAGCTGCGCTTGGCGCAGGTGATCGACATGGCAAAACAGTCTGCCGCGTTGATCTACGCAATCGGCATCTTCGACGAACAGGACGACGATAAGAATCCCGGCGTGCTCAGGCGGTTTGCGAAGGAGACAGGGGGCGAGGCCTTCTTTCCCGATTCGCCGAAAGAGCTTGCATCCATCTGCGAGGGAATCGCCCACGATATCCGCACTCAATACACTCTGGCGTACGTCCCCGCGATTGCAAAGCAGGATGGAAGATATCGGGCCATCGATGTGAGGGCCAGCGCGCCGGGCCATGGCCGCTTATCGGTCCGTACCCGAGCCGGGTATACCGTGCCTTCTGGGCCGCCGCCGGCAGCAAGGACAATCGACCATGATGTGCACAACTGAACCGGAAAGCTTCGCAATGAGAGGCCGCCAGTTTCTTCGCTGGACACGACGCCTGTTTTTTGTCATCGGGAGCCTTGCGGTCGCTTATGTCGCGCTTACTCTGCTGCACGCAAGATTCTACCAGGAGGCTGCAAATACCTCTCTGGAGCAGCAGATCCACGCGGAAGAACAACACCAAAGCCTGCCCCCGGTGAAAGAAGGCGACGTGCTGGGCCGCATTGAGATTCCGAGGCTTGGAATGGCGGTGGCGATTCTGCAAGGGACCACCGCGCAAACGCTCCGGCTGGGAGTTGGGCATATCGAAGGGACGCCACTCCCCGGCGAGGCTGGAAACATTGGAATTGCCGGCCACCGGGACACGTATTTCCGCGGCTTGAAAGAAATTCGCCCGAGCGACGAGATTCAGATTCAGACCGCATCGGGTCTTTCGCACTACGAAGTCGATTGGGTGCAGATCGTGGCTCCTGGCGACACCGGAATCTTCGCTCCGTCGACCGGCTCCGCCGTTACGCTCATCACCTGCTACCCATTCCACTTTATCGGCGCAGCTCCGGAGAGATTTGTGGTTCATGCGCACAGGCAATAGCGACCGGTTACTCGATCCACCATTCTATCGATTACCCGGCCTCCTCGTAGCGAGGAAGGATGCGGCAAACTGTCCACTGGATCGGCCGATCCTTCTCAATCTCCTGTTTCAGCCGAAAGCTTGCGCTTGACAGCTTCAACGATAGGAATGACGGGCTTGAGAATGGTCTTAACGATCGGGATAACTGGCTTCAGGATGGTTTCAACAATAGGAATGACCGGTTTCAGAATGGTTCCCATCACGAGAAGCGTTGGTTTTTGGGCGTTGTGTTCGGGCAACTGGTCGAGAAGAACCACATTAAGCAGCGACTTGTTCACCTGGATGCGGCCGTTGTAATTGATATAGCCGAGCGTACGGAAGCGATTCATGAAGAAACTGACGCGGGACCGCGTGGTGCCGATCATCTCCGCCAGCGTTTCCTGTGAGATGGGAGGGATGAATGTGTCCCGCTCGCCCGGCATGTCAAACTGCGCCATCAAAAGGAGAATCCTCGCCAGGCGCTTTTCGCTGGAATTGAAAAGCTGATCGACAAGATCTGCTTGAGTTCGCATACTGCGGGTCAGCATAAACTTCAGGAAGAAGTCCGCGAATGTTGGTTCGTCGTGCATTACGCGGGCCATTTCATCCCTGGTGATCTTGAGCGCCGTGCACGAGTTGACAGCAGTGGCCGTTGCCAAACGCAGTCCAGGGATGGACGCCAACGACTCCTCTCCAACAAAGTCGCCAGCGGTGAGAAGCGTGATTGTCGCCTCTTTGCCGGTCTGCGAGACGACAGTGAGCTTTGCCCGGCCCTTCTGAAGATAGAAGACGGTGTTGGCTGGATCTCCCTGGGAGAAAAAGGTCTCTTTGGGCTGCAACTCGACGATTCTTCGGCCAAGGCCAGCGTTCGCTAGAAAAGCGCCGGAATCGAAAGTGCTCTCGGTGTCTGTATTTTTCAGAATATATCCCCGTTCTAAACAGTTTGCCCGGTATGGTGGATGAATGCCCAGGAAAAGCCACTTCTTGATTGCAAAGACCGGTGACTGTGACGAATCCATCGAAGACAGCAGGCTAGGGCCGTCAGACAATAAAATCTGCGCACAACCCGAATCTCAGCATTTGCAACGCAGTCCCGAGCGGCTTTAGGGAGATTCGGCGTCACATCAGGGGCAGACTGCCCCGCGCTTGCGGCGAGGTACACCGAAGCATCTTTAATTGTGATGCGTGGCTCATTCCTGTGTCTGTACTGTTTTGCTCACAGCAAGATTAAGTTAGAGGCCGGGCGCAAAAGCGGACCGGCGCTCCGGCTAGAGGGCATGAAAGACCCGGCCTGCCGAGTAGCGCACGACCCATGTGGATAGGCCAGCGTGAAACCATCCGTTTTCCGCTATCGTACCGCAGCTTTCGCTACCACCATTCGGAAGCCCGTCCCGAAGGAGTCTTAGCGATTGCCTCGGGCTTGGCTGAGCGAAGAAGCAGGAGCGGGCATTGCACCAGCTTGACGACCTTCTCGGCAATCGATCCGAAGACCAGAGGGTGCCAGCCTGAAATACCGTGCGTGGAGATCACAACCATATCGACATGCTCGCGCTCAACGACTTCCATGATGTTCCCCGCTACGTCATTTCCAACTTCGACGCTGGAAGTTGACTTGATTCCCCTGGCCGCAAGAGCCGCATGGCACTTCGCCAGATGGCGCTCTGCAAATGTTCGAGCCTCCTGAAGAAATTCAGTCTCGGGGACAAGATCGGGAAGAGAAGTGGTGGGAAACATTGGGATCACGTTCACCAGGAAAAGTTCGGCATGAAAGTGCTGAGCAAGGTCCGCTGCCATCTCCAAAGCCGCCTGGGAGGATGGACTAAAGTCGATGGGCAAAAGGATCTTTGTGGGAATGGATGGGAAAGCGCGAATTTCGGGCATAATGGTCTCCTCGTCAAATCCACAACAGTGGATGGATCACCATTTTCTTCAGCCGAGAGTGGAAAGACTGTGCTCTTTTGCGCATGTCAAGGCAACCGGCGCCAGCGTATGAATATGCGGCGCATTCGAGCAAATGTGACCATCCTTGATGCTTGCCATCATGCCAGACTTCATGTACACGAGGCTCCATGCCGTGAGTTTTATTGGACGCGCACAGAGTGTCCTTGAAATGCGATGCGGGCCTGCGAAGACGCATCGGGCGTCCGCGCAGAAGACTGGACGCTCGCAGTGCATCCGGGGAGATTGTTTGTAAACGGCATGATATGGACGGTCAAGGAGAACTTCAATATGACAACCCTGAGGAAGGTGCTTCCGCTCTTCATCCTTACTGTGCTGCCTCTGCTGGCAAATGCGCAAGAGCTTGTTAATTCAAAGGACGACGCTGGCACAACCGCAGTCACGACCTCAAGCCAGATCGATCTGACCTACACGCGCCCGACACAGAGAACGAAGATCGTCAATTACGTTTTCGATGCGTATGGCCCCTACCCAATTGCCGGCGCCGCGTTCGCGGCGGGCATCGGCCAGTTGAGCAATTCTCCTCCGGAGTGGAATCAGGGCGTTGAGGGCTACTCCAAGCGGTTCGGGTCCGATTTTGGGATTGCAGCGGTGGGCACAACGGCGCGTTATGGGCTTTCAGAGGCTTTCAAGGAAGATGCGTTGTATTACCGCTGTGAGTGCGGCGGTCTTTTTCCGCGGCTGCGTCACGCGGTGATTTCCACCTTGACGGCGCGCCGCGGCGAAGACGGCCACCGGGTATTCTCCATTCCCGCGCTGGTGGCGCCTTACGCGGGTTCGATGACTGCCGTCTATGGCTGGTACCCAAACCGATTCGGCGCGAAAGATGCGTTCCGGATTGGCAATTACAACCTGCTGGCATATATGGGCGGCAACGTTGCCCTGGAGTTCTTCTATAGCGGACCGCACTCCCTGCTTTCACGCATGCATTTGAACAATGCGCACGGCTCACCGGTTCAAGGACCGAACAAGTGAGCGACCTCGGATTCACGGCAGTTGCAGGCGTCAACCCGCCTCTACCGGGACGGCGTAGCGAACCACCTTCGTCAGTTGCGATCTCCGCCACGGGGCTGGCAGAGGGATTCTTTGAGTGGTTCGGGGACCTGGGCATATTCTTCTGGCAGGTCTTGCGAGCCGCGGTGACGCCGCCGTTCGAGTGGCGCGAACTGATTCGACAACTCGACGAGGTTGGATCGAGGTCTCTGCCGCTGATCGCCATGGCAGGCGGTGCCATCGGCGTAATCGTGTCGTTGGAAGCCCGCTACAGTCTCAGCCGATTCGGCGCCAAATCGATGTTTCCCGCCACCCTGGTGTACTCCGTCATCCAGGTGATGGGCCCGATCATCACCGGCCTGGTGGTAAGCGGGCGCGTGGGCGCGGGCATGGGGGCGGAACTGGCATCGATGAAAGTCACCGAGCAGATCGACGCCATCGAGGCATCCGCGATCAACCCTTACAGGCTGCTGGCGGCGACACGAATCCTGGCTTGCATCTTGATGTTGCCGCTGCTGACTCTTGCCGCCGACGCATGTGCTCTGTTGACGGGATGGTTTGCCCAGGCTCTGGTTGAGCCGCTCTCGTTCCACCAGTTCGTTTCAAGCGGCTTTAAGGGCGCCACTTTCAGTGCATTCCTGCCCCAGACATTCAAAACCGCGGTGTATGGCCTGATCATCGGGCTCATTGCGTGCTTTCAGGGAATGCGCACACGCGGAGGCGCCGCGGGCGTCGGCCGCGCGGCCACCAACTCGGTTGTGCTGGCCTCGCTCTTCCTTATCCTGGCCGACGTCGTGATGGTGAAATTCATCCTTGTTGTTTTTCCTTAACCGTCGATTCAACGATTTCAGAGACAAACATGGCCACAGCCTACGACATTGCGACGAAGCAAGCAGACCTTGAGAAAGACGGTCGTGCGCCCGTTGTCGCCGTTGAAAACCTGCAGAAGGCCTTTGCTGGTCACAAGGTTCTCAACGGAATCAGCTTGTCAGTCGACCGCGGAGAAACGCTGGCTGTTCTCGGACGCAGCGGCACGGGAAAGAGCGTACTGCTGAGGCTCATCATCGGCCTCGCGAAGCCCGACTCGGGATCGATTCGCATCCAAGGTCAGGACATCGAGGGACTGGCGCTCGACCGGATGGGCGAAATCAGGAAGAAGATGGGCTTCCTGTTTCAGCAGGCGGCGCTTTACGATTCGCTCACCGTGGCCGAAAACGTGGCGTTCCCCCTTGAACACCATCGCAGAGAGATGCCGCGACCGGAGCGCGCTGACCGGGTCATGCAATTGCTGGCCGAAGTGGGCATGGAAGGCGCTCTCAAGAAGATGCCTTCGGATATCTCCGGCGGCATGCAGAAGCGCGTGGGCCTGGCGCGCGCACTCGCGCTGGAGCCGGAGATTCTGCTTCTCGACGAACCCACGGCCGGTCTCGATCCCATCAGTTCAGGAGAGATCGACGATTTGATTCTCAAGCTCCAGCATGAACGTCAGATGGCATCCATCGTGGTGACGCACGACCTGCACAGCGCCAGGACGATTGCCAATCGCCTGGCCCTGCTGAACGAGGGCAGCGTAGCGATCGAAGGCACATTTGAAGATCTTCAACAAAGCGACATCGCGTTTGTAACGGAATTTCTAAAGCTGTCGTAGGAGGACATATGTCGAGAGTGGCGCGTCTAGGAGTTTTCATTGTAGCGACACTGGCAGTTCTCGCCGCCGGTGTCTTCATCATCGGGAGCAAGGAGTATCTGTTCAGTTCCACGTACCAGTTGAAGGCGCAGTTCGACAATGTCGCGGGACTGGCTGTGGGAGCCGACGTGCAGGTGGGCGGAGTTCACAGCGGAACTGTGCACAGCATCGATTTGCCTCACAAGCCGGGAGAAAAGGTCACGGTCGTCATGGAACTCGACAAGACGACGCACGAGATCATCAAGCAGGACTCGGTGGCTTCCATTGAAACCGAGGGGGTGCTGGGCAATCAGTTTCTGGCGATATCGTTTGGGTCCGCCGGGCAGCCCGATGTGAAGAATGGAGACACTCTCCAGAGTGAGCCGCCTCTGGCGATGTCGGACCTGCTCAAAAAGACGAACAACATGCTGGATGGCAGCCAGCAAGCCATCCTGAACGCGGTACAGGCGACGGCGCATCTCAGTTCGGTAAGCGCTAAGATCGATGAGGGCCAGGGAACCGTGGGAGCCTTGGTGAACGACAAGGAACTCTACAACAACCTGGAACAGACGACGACTACGCTGCGCGATACCACGGTTCATGCGCAAGCTGGGGTGACCGACTTCCAGGAGAGTATGGAAGCCCTGAAGCACAACTTTCTACTGAGCGGATATTTCAGGAAGCGCGGCTACGAAGACTCCGCCGATCTAGGTGCCAACAGGATTGGAGCTCTGCCGCAAGGCGCGCCAGTCAAGGCATTTACCTACACGGCCAAGCAGCTCTTCGATGGCCGCGATTCGGCCAAGCTGAAAGACCAGAAATCCCTGAATTCAAGCGGCGAGTTTCTGGCGGCGAACCAGTTTGGATTTGCGGTGATCGTAACTTCCACCGGCATGGAAGGCGACACCCAAAAGGACCTGGTGCTCACTCAAGCCAGAGCGATGGTGATACGGGAGTATCTCGTCGGGAACTTCGGCTTTGACGACAGCCAGCTTAAGACGCTGGGGATGGGCAAGCAGGCGGGCGCAAACCCGGACGCGGATTGGGGCACAATCCAGATTCTCATTTATCCGGCTGGCGCCGAGATTCCGCCGAAGGGTGACCTGCCGGCGGCTATTCCAACGAGAATCGCCTCAGATCGGTCGGCCGAAGTCTCCGCGGACCCGAAGCCGAAGCCGTAGCGGCCGGCGCAATTTGCGAATGCCGGGATCGGCCATGCGAATGAGCGCAATTCCTGCCCGAATTTGCGGGAAACCTTCAGAGGCGATCATGCGAGCAATCTAGCTCAGCATCACCGTGTCCGCTTTGCAATGATGATCCTGAAGAAGAGTCTCCTTTCTCGTCTCCCTCATGGTTCCTGAGCTAGGCCGGCCCATCCGACATCCGTCCGCCTTAGCCACCCGCATCGCGAAGAGACAGCCTCGTGGCCAGATACAGGCTGAATGCGGGCAAATCGCACGACACAGAATGACGCTGAACTGATTGACTATCGCCGATCGCTCAGCCTCGCACCTCGATCGGAGAGCATCAAATGCCACTTGTCACCGTTGTTATCACTATCGGCGTAGTAGGCCTTTTGTTATGGCTTGTGAATCGCTACATCCCCATGCAAGGGCAGATCAAGAGCATCCTGAATGGCGTTGTGGTGATTGTCCTGGTTCTGTGGCTGCTGAAGATATTCGGCATGTTCGAATATCTTTCCCAGTTCCGCGTCGGGCATTGAAAAGGCTCACTACCGACTCCGCAACAGTTGTCCTCGTCAACGCACGGCAAGCACAGTGCAATACGGCAGAGTTCTGCCCGTAGGAGATATCATGAAACGCATGTATTTGTTCGCAATCGGATGTGCCCTCGGTTTGAGCGCTTCAGCTCAGACCAACACGCAAACAACGATGGTTGTCGAACCATCAGGTTCTGTGTCCCTGTTCCGCATGGTCGTAATCAGCCGCACGGTCCAGGCGGTCAACTATCGGCAAAGCAGCGGTGCCACGGATATAGATTTTGCCGGGACGACGTTGTTGCCTTCAGCCGATGGTAAAGCGAAGGTGCGCAGCAAGCGTGGCACCATGGAAGTCGAAGCGGAATTCGGAAACCTGCAAAACCCCACCACCTTCGGCAACGAATACCTGACCTACGTCTTGTGGGCGATTTCACCCGAGGGCCGGGCAGTGAACCTTGGAGAAGTGCTCGTAGGCGGCAATGCCCGGAGCAAGCTGACCGCGACCACGGATCTGCAGGCATTCGCGCTGATCGTTACTGCGGAGCCGTATTATGCCGTCCGGCAGCCGAGCAATGTTGTCGTGTTGGAAAACGTCGTCAGGGCCGACACCAAGGGGACCAGCGAGGCAGTGAACGCGAAATATGAACTGATGGAGCGTGGCGGCTACCTTCCCACCGGCTACAAGTTCGATCCTGTGGTCCTGAATGCCGATCTGCCTTTGGAATTCTACGAGGCGCGCAATGCACTGCGCATCGCTCAATCCGAGGGAGCTGAAACGTATGCGAGCGCAAGCTATCAACATGCCGTTCAGCTGATGAATAATGCCGATGCGGACGCTATCAGCAAGCACGTCGACAGAAAGCCGCTGATTGCAGTTGCCAGGGAGGCAGTTCAGACTGCCGAAGATGCGCGCGAGATCGCGGTCAAGAAGATCGACGAGGAGCGGCTGGCGAACGATCGCCAGGCATCGAGCGACGCGCAGGCAAGTGCGCGTGCTCAAGCCGACGACGCGACACGCCTGAAGGAGCAAGCGCAGTCCGACGCAGCGCTGTCCCAAGCCAATGCAGCAAAAGCCCAGGCCAATGCAGCAAAGGCCCAGGCCGATGCCGAGCAATCTCGCCTGGCTGCGGACAAAGCACAGCAGAGCGAGCAGCGGGCGGATAGCGACAAGGCGGCAATGCGCGCCCAGTTATCCGAGCAACTGAACAAGGTGCTGGAGACGCGCGACAGCGCACGGGGCCTGATCGTCAGCATGTCGGATGTATTGTTCGATACCGGCCAATACTCGCTGAAGCCGGGCGCACGAGAGAAGCTGGCGAAGGTTGCCGGAATCCTGATTGCCTATCCCAGCCTGAACATTGAAGTCGGCGGATACACCGACAATGTCGGCGGCGACGATATGAATCAGAAGCTGTCGGAGAATCGGGCAGGCGCGGTACGCGACTACCTGGTGGTACAAGGTGTATCGACAAACTCAGTCAGCGCAAAAGGCTACGGCAACACTCTGCCGGTAGCCTCGAACGATAACTCCGCCGGCAGGCAGGAAAACCGGAGAGTGGAACTGGTCGTATCCGGGGACGCGATCGGCAGCCCCGCGAATACAACGACAGGAAGCCTGCGCTAGCGCGGCCATGTAACCGTCGCGGCCTCGCAGGAGGCCGCGGCGCGTGTTGAATCATGCTGGCCAGAAAGATGAAAGTGAGGAGAGAAACATGCTTGGAACTATATTGATCGTGATTCTGATCTTAGCTCTCGTTGGCGCTCTTCCAGCCTGGCCGCACAGCAGAAACTGGGGCTATTATCCGACCGGGGGATTGGGACTCATCCTGTTGATTGTTCTCGTACTTCTGGTTATCGGTCGAATCTAAGCCAGGCCGACTCTTGAGGGCCGCCGGCGCGCGGACGATTCAGGGTGTACGCTTGAGATATCAGGCATTTCCCTTCTCGCCTTCAGTTCCCCAGGCATCGCTCCAGACGAGCACCGTTCAAGTAAGCAACAGAGCGACTGGAGCGGCAATGAGCCGCATCAGGACAATCGATGCCAAGAAGCGTTTTTGCCGCCGGCGAGACGTGACTTTTGTTGCGGCCCGACCATTGAGCCAGCCGATACATCTGAGTTGTCAAGGATTGTGCTGGCCGGCGCGCGAGTGGACCCTACAGGCTCATTGGAGATCTCTTCTTCAAAGATTCTTTCTCGGGCATGTCATTCACTTCAGTAGAGTAAGGCTTCCCGGTCGCCAGATATAAAGGCAGGCATCGCTGCATTGAGTTGAGGAGAAGCATCTTCAACGGGCGTCGGGTTTTCAGGCTCTTTGTTTGCCTGTATACGAAGCAGGCTGTATAACCCGTGTCAGGCTCGTGCAAGTAATGCCGTGCAGAGACGGCTTGCACCTCGCCGAACCAAGCGAAAGCAGGACAGAATGTCTCTCACCGAAACGAATCGTCATAAAGTGATTGCCCAGAGCCTTCATCCAGCGGTTTCTTCGCCGGCTGCATCAACAAGTTGCAGCCTGCCCTTGCCAACGCGCATTGCGTTTGTCGGCAACTATATGCCGCGCCAGTGCGGCATCGCCACGTTTACGACGGACCTGTGCACCGCGCTCGCAACCGAATTCGGCAGCGGCCGGCTGTTCGCGATCCCCGTCAACGATCCGGAGTCCAGCTATGAATATCCAGAGCAAGTGCGTCTGGAGTTAGAGCAAGAGGATGTTGCCTCGTATGAACGGGCCGCGGAGTTCCTCAATTTCAACGGGAACGATCTGGTTTGCGTTCAGCATGAATACGGCATCTATGGCGGGATTGCAGGCCGCCACATCCTGACCTTGCTGCGCAAGTTGAAGATGCCCGTTGTGACAACGCTGCACACCGTTTTAAGGGACCCAGATCCGGATCAGCGCAGTGTGCTCAAAGAGATAGCGCGGCTTTCCGATCGCATGGTTGTCATGAGCGAACAAGCGGCGCAGTTTCTTCGAGAAGTGTATGCAGTTCCGAAGGAAAAGATCGATGTCATTCCGCACGGCGTGCCCGATGTCCAGTTCATGGACCCGAATTATTACAAAGACCGGTTCGGCGCCGAAGGCAAGTCCGTGCTCCTGACTTTCGGTTTGTTGTCACCGAACAAGGGAATTGAAAATGTGATTCGAGCGCTGCCTGCGATTCTGGCAAGGCATCCGAATGTGGTCTACATCGTTTCCGGAGTGACGCATCCGCACATTCGCAAGCACGAGGGCGAGCGCTACCGTGAAGAGTTGCAGGCTCTCGCTGAACAACTTGGGGTTTCATCGAACCTTATCCTCGTCAATCGTTTTGTGAGCACGGAGGAACTGGTTGAGCACGTAGGCGCGGCGGATATCTACATCACACCTTACCGGCAAGAGGCGCAGATCGTCTCCGGCACTCTGGCTATTGCGCTTGGCGCAGGAAAGGCGATCATCTCCACGCCATATTGGCACGCAAAAGAGCTGCTGGCGGATAACAGAGGAGTGATTGTACCGTTCGAGAATCCCGATGCCATTGCAGAAGCGGTGCTTCGGCTCCTGGACAACGATGGGGAACGACATGCCATGCGGAAGCGCGCCTATCTCCATTCACGCGAAACCATATGGTCCAAGACCGCGCGGAAGTATATGGCGAGCTTCCAGCGTGCCCGCTTCGAGCGCACTTTGCAGCCCAGGGCAGCCCAGAAGGACGATATGGCAGAAAACACTGCCGATGGCCTGCCGGTGTTGAATGCCGCTCAAATGTTGAGCATGACAGACGACACGGGAATTCTGCAGCATGCAATCTTCTCCGTGCCGAATTCAAGCGAAGGGTATACAACCGACGACAACGCGCGCGCGCTCATCGTGTCGACCCTTCTGGATGAGAATCCGCCTGGCATGGGCAAATGGGAGAATCCCCACCTGTCCCGTCGCTACCTGGCGTTCTTATGGCTTGCTTTCAACACCAATACGGGAAGGTTCAGAAACTTTCTCGGCTATGATCGTCGATGGTTGGAAGACGTTGGCTCGGATGATAGTCATGGCCGTGCCTTATGGTCTCTGGGAAAAGTGCTCGGCCATTCACAGGATGCAGGATTGAGAGGAGCGGCGGGGAGGCTCTTTGAAGCCGCAGTCCCAGCAACGCTCACGTTTACCAGTCCGCGTGCCTGGGCATTTTGCATCCTGGGCATGCAAGCGTACTTGGATTGGTTCCCAGGAGACAGATCCATCCAGGGCGCTCGCAATACACTTGCCAATCGGCTCCTCGATATTTATGAACGCAGTCATTCCGAAACGTGGCTATGGTTCGAGAAGAGCCTTTCCTACTCGAATGCGAGGCTGTCGCAGGCGCTCATCCTTGCAGGATGGCGAAGCGACAATCAGAGAATGATCGAAGCTGGAATGGATTCTCTCAAGTGGCTGGTTGCCGAGCAGCACCGCGAAGATAAGGAGATTTTCGTTCCGATTGGGTCCAACGGATTCTTTATTGAAGGCAATGAGAAGGCGCGATTCGATCAGCAGCCTGTGGAGGCGTGCGCGACGATCTCCGCTTGCCTCGAAGTGTATCGGCTCACGGAAGAGAGTCAATGGTTTGAGGAAGCCCAGCGCGTCTTCCGCTGGTTCCTGGGCAAGAACGACTTGCAGGTGCCGCTTTACGACGCGATAACCGGCGGCTGCAGAGACGGACTTCATCCCGACCGCATCAATGAAAACCAGGGAGCGGAATCGACGCTCTCATTTCTGATGGCCTTGCTGGAAATGCAGGATGCCAGAGTGACAAACGCACAAGAACGGCACCTTGAAATGAGTACCTCTTCTTGAATACGAATCTTTCTACAGTTGTATCGGCAGATTCCACCTCCGCAGAAACGCATGTGGAGACACGCACAGGGCTTCCTCTGTTCACCCGGCATTCCGGGAATCCGCTCCTCACGCAGGCTGACTGGCCCTATCCAATCAACAGCGTCTTCAACGCAGGGGCCGTGAGCCTGCCCGACGGAGATACCTTACTGCTCTGCCGCGTGGAAGACCGGCGCGGCCTGTCGCACTTGTGTGCCGCGCGTTCGGCAAATGGAATTGACAACTGGCGCATCGATTCTCGGCCAACGTTGCAGGCAGAGCCGCTCGAGTTTCCAGAAGAGATATGGGGCATCGAGGATCCTCGCATTACCTATGTTCCGGAACTCGAGCAATACGCCGTGGCGTATACATCCTTTGCACGAGGCGGTCCTGGGGTGTCCTTGGCCCTTACCAAAGACTTCAAGAGCTTTGAGCGATTCGGCGTAATCATGCCTCCGGAGGATAAGGACGCGGCGCTGTTGCCTCGGAGGATCGGCGGCCGCTGGGCTCTGATTCACCGGCCCATGACGGCTCTCGGCGCCCATATGTGGATATCCTATTCTCCCGATTTGCGGCATTGGGGAAGCCATAAGATCATTCTCGAAGCGCGGCGTGGCGGCTGGTGGGACGCAAACAAGATCGGGCTGTGTTCTCCACCGATTGAAACAAACAAGGGGTGGTTGATGATCTATCACGGAGTGCGTCAGACTGCTTCGGGAAGCATCTATCGCCTGGGTCTCGCACTTTTCGATCTGGAAAGTCCGGACATCTGTTTGCAGCGAGGAGACTCCTGGGTGTTTGGCCCGGAAGCGAGCTACGAACGGGGCGGGGATGTGAAGGACGTTGTGTTTCCGTGCGGGCAGACCATCGGCGCGGATAAAGACACCATCTATGTGTATTACGGCGCGGCGGATTCCAGCATAGCGTTAGCCACAGGCAGCATACGGGCGATCTTGGCATGGTTGGACACGAATTCGAGCCCACTGGAGAGACGCGCATTCTGATTCGCACAGAGGTGTGACTGAGGGAGGCGGGAAAATGAGCAGTACGAGCTTGGATTGGCCCGATTGGCTACCGCATCCGCTTTGGATACGGCGCGAGTGCCCACGCTGCAATTCGGTCAAGTTCAAAGATGCTGAGTTGCGGCCGCTCGATAGCCTGCTGGGTATGTTTGCCTTGCGCCCGGTTCGTTGCATGTTTTGCTGGCGACGATACTATTGGTTTACTTTGCATGGCGCAAAGGCATCATAAGTTCACGACTGTTTGCAGCGCTCAGGGGCTGCAATTGTAGCCGGGTGGAAACACGCAGAAGGCAAATCGCCTCGCGTCGGAATCGAGCGATTCATGGCTTCACAACTGAGGCATTCAACCGCAAAGTCAGGGCACAATCCGCATGAGTATGTCTTTCCCACAACCTGCACAATCTCATGCGCTACGTGTGCATCCCCCCCCAGTTCCGCACTGGCTCACGCACCTGGGAGTGTTAGGGCTATTCTCGGTTGCGGTGGTCGATTCCTCTGTGATACCTCTGCCTCTGCCCGGCAGCACCGACCTGCTGCTGTTGTGGCTGGTGGCGCACAGCGGAGATCCCTGGTTGCTTGCCCTGAGCGCGATCGCCGGCAGCCTTCTGGGCGGATATACCACCTGGCACATTGGCCGCAGAGGGGGTGAAGCGGCGCTGCGGCGCTATGTTCCGGCGCGTCTTCTTGGACGAGTCGTCGGATGGGTAGAGCGTCACCGAATCCTCTCAGTCTTTCTTCCCGCCTTGCTTCCTCCGCCGATTCCGCTCTTGCCGTTCTTGCTCGCCTCCGGCGCGCTGGGCGTCTCGCGCAGGCGCTTCCTCCTCGTGTACGGCGCGGGTCGCAGCCTGCGTTACTCCTTCGTAGCCTGGCTCGGCGTGATCTACGGGCGCAGGATCGTCCGCCTGTGGTCTGGAAGCCTCCAGAAGTGGTCAACTCCGCTGCTTTGCGTGTTCGTGGTGCTGCTCGTGACCGGCTTATGTTTTGTAATTTGGAAGATTCGTGGTCTGCGCAAGATCGATGCCGCCGAGAAACTCGCGCTAGAGGGCGAAGAAGCTCGATCGCGCTAAAAACTTACGGGCCGTTCTGCCCAGCGTCTCCGCTTTTGTGCGGTTGACCTCCACGCGGGTCGTTCGGCGGGGGGCGATACGGTGAGACCGGTTGCCTACACTACAAACATCGCTACGCCCGCTGCAAACATGGCCACTGCGGTGACCGCTACAGCAATCCAACCCAGGCAGGAACTTGGCTGGCCCTGCATCAACTTCTTGTCCGCGGCGACGATCAGGATCGCGACGAGAAGGAAGGGCGCCAACAGTCCATTGATGACGGCTGTCCAGTAGAGTGCCTTTACAGGGTTGATACCGATGAAGTCCAGCGCGACGCCTGCCGCGGTTGAAACCAGAATCAGAGCGTAAAACCAGCGTGCTTGTCTCAGTTTCTTGTTCAGGCCCTGGCGCCATCCTAAAGTTTCGGCAAAGGCGTATGCTGTGGATCCGGCCAGCGTGGGAATGGCAAGGAAGCCGACACCCACTACACCCACAGTGAACAGGGTCGCAGCGAAATTGCCCGCAAGAGGGCGGAGGGCTTCAGCCGCCTGGCGAGAGGTTTCTATGTTCGTGATGCCGTGCCGGTTGAGCGTGATGGCAGTGGTGAGGATGATAAAGAACATGACCGTGTTCGAGAAGAACGCGCCAACGCCCACATCGATGTTTCTGAGAGCAAGCTCCTGGGAGGTCGCTCCTCTGCGCAACGCAAGCGAAATCTGGCCTGCCGATTTCTCTTCTTCAACTTCTTCGCTCGCCTGCCAGAAGAACAGGTACGGACTGATTGTGGTGCCGAGGATTGCGACCAGCATGGCCCATTCATCTCTGCTGTGCGGCATCGACGGCACCAGGGTATCGCGCAGAACCTGGCCCCAATTGACTCCCACCACAAATGCGGTAATGGGGTATGCGAAAAGCACAAGCACCAGCCACTTGAGTACGTTCGCGATCTGCTGATATCGTAGCCGGATCGTTGCCCACGAGATAAGCAGCGCGAATACCACCACAAACCAGTGGGAATTGACTCCTGACAGCATTGCAGCCGCATCCGCCATGCCAGCGAGGTCTGCGGCGATGTTGATCGTATTTGCTGCCAGAAGGCAAATGACGAAGACGAGCAGGACCCATCTTGGAAATCGTTGCTTGAAGTTCCCGGCCAGGCCTTGTCCGGTCACCTTGCCGATGCGGGCGCACATCATTTGAACCGCAGCCATCAGCGGCCACGTCAGCAGAGCGGTCCAGAGAAGCTTGGTTCCGAACTGCGCTCCGGCAACGGAATATGTGGCGATGCCTGAGGGGTCGTCGTCGGCAGCCCCGGTAATGACGCCGGGGCCGATCGACTTCAATAATGATCGAATCCATCGAGATAGGCGAGGTGTAGACACTAAAGAGTTGGGGTATGTTCCCTTCGCATCGAAGCGTGAATCGAATCGGAACCGTGAGCGGCCTCGCGCCAGCGTGTACAGGGAAAGACAGGATTCACGCTACTGCGCTGGCTGCTGCACCACCAGATCGTCCGCCAGCGTGAAGTGCACGATCGACTCCGCGGGTATATCGATATCCCGGTTGCCTGTCAATCCCGCGGCCGCGGTTCCAGCGCCACCGCCCACCAGGCCGCCCACCACCAGTCCAACTCCACCGGTGGCCACGCCACCCACTAGCATGCCCAGCCCCGACCCTCCGCCAATCAAGGCCGCCGAGCGTCTGCCCTTGCCCTTCTTGCTGCGCGCCAGATCCCGACTTGTCAGAGGATACTGCGTCCCCGCCAGCGTCAGCGAAGTCAACCGCAACTCCAGCAGCGATCTGCCCTTGAAGTGTCCCCGCCTGTGCGACACATCCACCACGCCGCCTACCCGCGTACCCTTTGGCACCAGTACACTGTTGTCGCTGGCCAGAACAGGGTCCACGAACTCGCCGGTAAACGTGTCCCCGGCTCGGCTGTTCTTTACGCTGATGCGCTGATCGATCCGGATTGCCAGTGTTGTGCCCGCCGGAATGGTCGCGTTGACCGGGATCACCGGCGGAGGCGGCACTGCGGAAACTCTCGGCTCCGAGGGCGTTGGAATAGGCGATCCTGCCGCTGGCGGGGTCGCCGTCGTCGTAATGACCTCGTTCTTCTGTCCGGCCGCTGGAGGCTGCACCACGGTCGTGGTTGTGGTTCCGTTCTTGTCTACAGAAACCACCTGTTGCGCTTGCCCGGTTGTAGCCGCCTGCTGCTTGGCCTGATCCAGCGCCTGATCCTGCTTCGATTTGCATCCCGACAGGATGGTCGCTGCCAACACTAACAACAGCACCGGGGTCCGTCCGGCGCGAACCAATGAGCATTCATTGAACATGTTCGATCCTCTTTCGCGGGTATTTATGCAATACAGAATAGGAATTCCGCATTGGTAGCACTTGTTTGAACGTTCATCCGTTCGGCAAGATCGTTTTAAGGGATCATCTCTTGCCTGCCGCACACATCCCAACTCACTCGCCTAAAGATGCGCCGTAAAGTGCTGTTAACAGTTACTGCTTGCGCTTGTTGCGCTCCACATCCGCCGTTGAATCCTTCGACTTCAGATCCAAATGAGTGTCGATATGCAGCTCGGTGTCATCCATGACTTCACGGGCCACATCCTTTGCTTTGCCCCATGCATTCTCAACTTTGCCTTTCACCTGCTGAACCATGCCTTCTACCTGAAGCTGGTTATTGCCTGTCAACTCGCCGGCCTTGCGTTTGGCGCTTCCCACCACTTCGTCGATTGTGCCCTTCACTCGATCTGCATTCATAGGTTCACCTCTGTAGATTCAACTCTTGTGACTCGATTGAGGCACTGAAGTACCGTTCAAGTGCCTCAATCAAAGGGGAGGCCGCATCATGACTCTGCAATGGCAGCTCATTGGTTCGACCCGCGATGGGGAATCGGCATCCTAGGCGCCACTGCGAGTAGACCGGCAATTCAACCGCTCGCCTTGAGCTGATCCTTAGCGATTACCCTCACTGTGGTTCTCTCCGTCCCCGTGGCCGCGTCCGTCGCGCACTTCATTTCCCTTGAACCCCCTGGGAGCTCTGCCTCGCATCGCTGCTCTCTCGCCGGTGTTCGGGATGCGGCCAGAGTAGCCGTGCTGCGGATCGAAGCTGTTGTTCACGTGGCCGTGGAAGTTGTCGGAGCCGTGAAACCACGGACCCACGCCGATGAAGGCGCCGCGATGAAACCATTCCGGGCCATAGTAGCCATATGGAGAACAGCCATACGGTGTGTAGTCATAGTAACCATAGGGACATGCCGGTGCGACCCCGATGTTGACGCCGATCTGGGCCTCTGTCCTGGGAGTTCCTGCCGTAACGCAGACCGCGGCAACAGCGGCTAACACAAGAAACCTGATTCCGTTCATGCATTCTCCTCGCCCTTGCCGAGGCTCTGATTGCTTGCCTCAACGTACTTCAGCTTAGCTGCAAGAACCCGTTTGGTCTGAGCAGTTCGGACCACGTCGGATGTGCATGATACGGGGCATAGATAGATCTCTGCAATCTCATAGCGGCTGGCGTGGGCCTGTACTGGTCAGAGTGCGATATCTCTCGCGAACTGCGCCGTCAGCGGATGCGTTGTCGCGCTGGCTCGCGCCGAACGCGCAAGGCTCTGTGAAAGAGAATCAGGATAAGCGCCATTTGCAGGATGGTCATTGCGGTCCCCCTTGTGAGCCTCGGGACGAAATCAACTTTTGCTTGAGCTGGGGCATGGCGCTGCCGAAATATGGATGCAGAGCATCTGCATGGGGCAGCAAACGATTCTGCCGGGAAGCGGCATGGAAAGAGAAGGCTTCATCGAATCCAGGCAGAGCCGGACCTTGCTGAATTCGGTACGGATAGACTCTTACTCTGGCCAGAAAGAACCATGGATATTGCGTTAACTCGATATGCTCTACTTCAACGGCGTTCGACTGTTCACCTATGCGACGAAGGGCCAGCTTGAGCGCGCTGGCGATCGCTTCATGCGATGTGTCTCCCACACCGCTTCTGAGCGATTCATCGGCGATCTTGATGAAACTCCATCCTCTCGTCAAGAGCTTCTTTCCCAACCGGCGCGCATCCACCGACCGCACAACGTTCCAGCCCTCGCGAAACTCTTCTGTCGCCAACTTGAGGCCATTGGGCAGTTCCACCTGTCCGCGAAGGAGCATGTTCAGCTCGGCGATGTTGTGCATTGGTCTTTCTCTTTCCTGCGGCTTTCAAGAGCTGAGGTTGGGAACGTCCGAATCCAAAAAGGCGCCACGGCGCTGGAGGGTTGAGGGAGGCGGCGCTCTACTTGAGGAATGGTCGCGATGATCTGCAACAGCGCGCCCATACTGCTGCCCTTTTGATAGAAAGCGTCCGCGGCAACGCCTGAGGGCACCTCGTTGCCGGAAAACGCACCGCTCATGGCGATTGTCTGGATTGCGGGAAATTGCCGCCGGACAACCGAGAGCAGCTCAAAGCCCGACATGCCCGGCATGTTGAGATCGGATAGCAGGATGTCGGGGACTTCCTGCTCTATCTCAAGCAATGCGGAATGGCCATCGGCAGCGGATCGGACGCGATACCCAATCTCAGCGAGCACGAGCGACATCGACGTTCGAATCGCAGGCTCATCGTCGACGATGAGAAGCCTTGCTTTCGTACCATGCATATTGAACTCCGCCAACAGCACCCTTCTGGGGGTTGAGACGAGTATTTCAATAATTGAATTGTCACGCTGTTCAATTCCGCACAGGGCAAAGGGTTTGGCCGCCATCATTCGCCTGAGCGCTATTGCTCAGACCGTACCAAGCGGCTCCACTAACCTCAGAATTACCTTGTGCGCCTCAAATGCGCGTAAAGCAACTGACGCTGCGCATGGGTAGAAAAAGGTGAGATGCATGAAGAAGATTATGACGTTGGCGGCACTCCTCAGTTTGACGAGCATCGGCTGGGCGGGAACCGGTCGCGAAGCAACACTTGACCGGCTGGATCATGCTGGCGCGGTGCTGCACGAGATCATGTCGGCTCCGGATAGAGGCATTCCGGAGGAAGTTCTGGATCACGCAAAATGCGTGGCCGTTGTGCCGCACATGCTCAAGGGCGGCTTTGTGTTTGGCGCGGAGAATGGCAGAGGCGTCGCCACGTGCCGGACCGCAACTGGATGGAGCGCGCCGGCGTTCTTTACCATTACCGGCGGAAGCTGGGGCTTGCAAATCGGCATCGAAGGCGTGGATCTGGTCATGATCATCCAGGACGACCGGGGCATGCAGCACTTGATCAACAGCAATTTTGAGCTGGGCGGGGATGCTTCCGCGGCAGCCGGACCGGTTGGGCGTCATGCTTCGGCCGATACAGACTGGAAGCTGAATACCGAGGTCCTCACATACTCGCGGGCCAAAGGCGCATTCGCCGGACTTACGCTGACCGGCGCTGCGATTCGCCGCGACGACGATTCCACGGAAGCCATCTACGGCCATGACGTCTCCACGCGTCGCATTCTGGGCGGCGAAGTTGCCGTGCCAGACTCGGCAAGGTCGTTTCTCGATGCGGTCAGGGGCGCCAAGGCTCAGGCCATCGCTTCCAATTAGCAATCAATGGCGAATGCTTGTGGGCGCGTGAGAGTGCTATCAGCTTTCATGCGCCCGCAACGCGCATAAGGAGAAACCATGCTTTGGACGATTTTTGTAATCATTCTTGTTCTGTGGCTCTTGGGCTTCAGTTTCCATATTGCCGGCGGCCTGATTCACCTTCTCCTGGTAATTGCACTCATCATCCTTGTCTTCAATCTGGTGACAGGACGACGGAGCGATGACTGAAGCAAGGCAATCCAAAAGCATCGCGATGCCCACACTCCGCGAAATGTTGCGCCGGCATCCAGGTGGGCGCTGCAACAAGGCTGGCGAGCGGCATTTCAGTGAAGTGGTTCCTTTTATACATCCTTGTAGTGGTCCAATAGAACAATCTGTTGCAGAAGAAGTGCGCCGTTTCGAGCGTCGGCGCATCGGATTTCGAACGCTGAGACCAGTTGCCGGAACCGGATGTGAAGACCGATGCGCGCCGGCTGCCCTTCTTCCCGCGTAGGTGGCCGATGAACGCCCTGTTGATCTATCCGGAATTTCCCGATACTTATTGGAGCTTTAAACATGCGCTCAAGTTCCTGGGCAAACGGGCCGCGCAGCCTCCGTTGGGGCTGATGACGGTGGCCGCGCTCTTGCCGAGCGCCTGGAGAAAGCGCCTGGTGGATACGAATGTTGAGCCGCTCCGCGACCGCGATCTAGCTTGGGCCGATGTGGTGCTGGTGAGTGGCATGCATATCCAGCGCGAGTCGCTGGCGGCTATTGTGGAGCGCTGCCGCGCACGCGGACTGCGAACTGTAGTGGGCGGACCCATTGCCAGCAGCCTTTCAGCGGCTGACCTCAAGGCGGACCACGTGGTGATCGGCGAGGCCGAGGCCCTGATTGCCAATCTGGCGCGGGATCTGGAGCAGGGGACGGCCAAGCCGCTCTATCAGGCCGCCGAAAGACCGGAGATGGAGACCAGCCCGCTTCCCGACCTGAGTCTTATCAAGATGAACCGGTACTCGACCATGGCTGTGCAATACTCGCGCGGCTGCCCCTTCAACTGCGAGTTCTGCGACATCATCGAGATCTATGGCCGCCGGCCCCGCACCAAAGCTGTCGCGCAGGTGCTGGCCGAACTGGACCAGTTACGTGCGGCCGGCTGGCGGGAAACTGTATTTATCGTCGATGACAACTTTATTGGCAACAAGGCGCGAGCGAAGGAATTATGCGTGGCGCTGGCCGAATGGCGCAGCCAGTACAGAACCAGCTTCGACTTCAACACAGAGGCCTCGCTCAATCTGGCTGACGATCCGGAGTTGATGCAACTGATGAAAGACGCCGGCTTCGTCTCGGTCTTTCTGGGCATCGAGACCCCCGACGTGTCGGGCCTGATCGCCAGCAACAAGCTGCAGAACACGCGGCGCAGCCTGCTGGACAGTATAGCCACTATCCAGAGTTACGGCATGCAGGTCATGGGCGGCTTTATTCTTGGTTTCGACACAGATAAAGACGACATCTTCGACCGCATGGTGGAGTTCATAGAAAAAAGCGGCATTCCCATCGCCATGGTCGGACTGCTGCAAGCCATGCCTGGAACCCAACTCTTCCGGCGTTTGTGGAAGGAGGGCCGGATTCTGGATGTGGGCCACGGCGACAATACAGACGATAAGCTCAACTTCCTTCCCAACATGGACGCGACAAAGCTGGTAGAGGGCTATCGCTCGGTTCTGAAGAGGATCTATTCGTGCGAGGCCTACTACGAGCGCGTCAAGCTCTATCTGAGCCGCACCCAGCCGCGGCCCAGTGAGAGAAAACACGGCGAGCGAAAGACGAGGCAGCGGTGGTTGACAGTGGGCAATGCGCGGGCCTTCGTCACTTCGATCGTCCGCCAGGGAGTCTTTGGTCGGCAGCGCTGGAGTTATTGGAAGTTCCTGTTGACCGTGGCGACGCGTTATCGCCATTGCGTGGGCGCCGCCATGACTCTGGCGGTGATGGGTTATCACTTCCAGGTGATGACTAGAAGGTTGTCCGAGGATGCAAGCTCGCCAGCCGTTCCGCCCGCGATGGAAAAGTGCCTGCCTGCCGAACAGGCGCGATAAGCGAACGAAATGTTCCCGCAAATGCAAAGCGGCGGAACTGGTTTGTTCCGCCGTCTTTAGCACAACCGCGCTGCCCGATGCAGCAGCTACGGGTTACCTGTGTCCGCCTCCGCCGCCGGCATGTCCATCGCCGCCAGCATGTCCGCCGCCGCCATGTGAAGCGGATGCGCGGGGTGAAGCATGCGAAGCGCTGGCATGGGAAGCTGTGGCGTGACTTGCGCTGGGCCGCGCTGCTGCAGTATGGGAAACCGCTGCGCTGCTATGGACCTGTCCACCACCGCTGGCGCGTGCTCCCGATGCGCCCGTGCGCACGGCCTGTCCTCCGCCATAATGACCGCGAGAGGCCGCAGCGCCGCCGCCGCCACGATAACTTCCGCCGCCTGCCTCGACAAAGCGATGGCCGCCCCAGCCGTGGCCATAGCCCCAGCCGGCCCATGGGCCCATGCCCAGGAAGATGCCGTTGTAGAAATAGCCCGGCCCGTAAAAGCCCATCGGCGCGCAGGAGTAAGGTGCATAGTCGTAGTAGCCATAGGAACAGACCGGTTGAACACCTACACTGACGACAATCTGCGCGTTGGCCGCTGGCGCCAGGGCCAAGCCAGCGAGCAATGCTGTAGTGCCGAGAAGAGTTTTGAGTCCGCGCATGTGTGACCCCCTTTGAGGTATCTGTAATTCCTTGTGTTGCGTGGGATGCTAAGTGCGGCCGTAAAGATGAACCCGGCTCGATCAGCCACCATAAGGGGTTTAGTGCGTTCATAAATCCCCGTCGCCTTAGCGGGACCGTCTTCTACCTGCCCTTACAAACTTCACTCTAATCACAAACATCGCCCAGGTCTGAGCAATAAGAAGCAGGTTGGACGTGGGATGCCGACTCCCCGGCATTGACAAATTCAGCGCTTCCTCTTCGGAGGCCATTTGTCAATCGATGTAGAATTGCCTCGTTTTAGCTGGAGACATCCTCCCGGAAGCGGAGGAAAGAATAGCGGTAAGCAAGGCGGCTGAAACCAGGATTGCTGTGGTGGGCGGAGACTTCACGCTGGATTGGAACCTGGCGCAACCGGGGGATGGAACCGCAAAGAGGCCTTTGGGAGCCGGAGGTCTGCGCCCGGCTCCGGTGGCAGCGCGGAGTAGGTGGTGCTGGAGGACGCCGATCTCGGCTTCCGCGACACGCCCGAACTGTGGCCCATCAGCCACGAGCTTTCCTGGGAGCGCACAGCGAAGCCGGACGAGGCCGAACAGCCGCGAGAAGTAAGGCTGCGCGCAAATCCCCTCCCGGGAAGGCCGGTGAGGAATTACCCAGCTCACGGACGCACGCAAGCCCGTACTCTCCTGGATGGATTGCAAGGTTCAGATGCAAGCCGGGCCTGGGAGGTAAATCCCAGGCCCGGCAGGGTGGTTGAACCGGATGTGACCGGCTACTGCTTTGGCGCCGGAGCGGGAGGCGGGGTCTGCGGCGCCGGAGCCAGGGTGTTGTCGCCGGGATTCTGGGCCCCAGCACTGGACTTCTTTTTCTCGGCCAAGCGGGTCTTGTCGCCGGTCGTGGTGGACTTCTTTTTCTTCTTCTTCGAAGTGTCTCCGGCCAGGCCCAGCGGAGCGGCCTGCTGCTGGCGGTCGGCAACTTCGGCGGCGTCCGGCGCGGCCGGGGCCATCTTGTCGGTCTGCGGGCCCTTGACCTTGGCTTGCTTGGCCTGCTTGGCGCGGGCGCTGTAGCGGGTCTTGCCCTCGGGCTTGCCGTTATTCTCGAGCGGATTCACCGGCTCCGCCGCGGCATTGTCCGCCGCCGGCAACGCGCCGGCATCCTCGACCTTGGTTTCGGGCGCGGTAGGCAGCGTCTGGGTCGGCGCCTTGCCATAGCGGATCTTCTCTTTCTTGCCCGGCTTCATCGAGGCCGTCTCGGCCGATTTGGCGCTCTTCTTCTTGCCCTTTTCCGCCGGCGCCGTTGCCGCTGCGGGCTCGGCCGCGGCTTGCGGCGACTTCTGCCGGAAGGTGCGCGTCGTTTCGCGGAAGCGGGTGCGCTCGATCTTCTTCTTCTTCTTGGGCGCGGGCGGCGTGTAGGCGCTGTAGGTCGGCGCGATCTGCTTGGGGCTGGCGCCGGAATCGGTAAAGCCCGGCTTGATGACGATGTAGGCCTGCTCGCGCATGGTGGTCAGATAATCGCGCATCGCCGGCTCCATGCGCGACATGTAGAAGGCCTCTTCCACCTGCTGCTCCACGTCCTTATATTGCGGAACGCCGCCGGGAACGTGCTGCACCACCTTGAGAATCGCGTAGCCCTGCCGGGTGCGGATGGGATCGGTGAACTGGCCCGACTTGAGCGCGAAGGTCTGGTCCTCGAGGACCTTGGCCAGCGCGCCGCGCTTGAACTGGCCCAGGTCGCCGCCCTCGGCGGCCGTGGGGCCGTCGCTGAAGGTGCGCGCCAGTTGGGCAAAGTCGCCGCCGGCGTGGAGCTTGGCCGCGATGTCGTCGGCCTTGGCCTTGGCTGCCGCCAGTCTTGCGGGATCGTCGGGCTGAACCCCTGTCTCGCTGGTGGCCGAGGGAGCCGCGGAGCCGGTCGAGACCAGAATCTCGCTCAGGCGCACGCTTTCCTGCTGGGCGTACTCCTGCTTGTGCTGCTCAAAGTAGCGCTCCGCCTCGCCCGGGGTGAACTGGATTCTCTTGCCCACCTCCTCGCGCATCACCTCCCGGGTGATGATGGTGTTGCGGATGTTGGCTTTGAAGTCCTCATACGAGATGCCCTGCTCCTTGGCGGCCTTTTCCAGGTCTTCCAGGGTTTCCAGGTGGGACTGCTTGCGGATCTCGTCCAGCCGCTTCACCAGGTCGGTTTCGCCGGTGATGCCCAGTTCCTTGCCCTTGGAGAGCCAGAGCTGCTGGTCGATGAGGTCGCGCAGCAGGTCCTTGTGGCCCGCGGAGATCTCCTGCAACGAGGCGCCGCGCTGGCGCGCCTCGTCGTCCAGCTCCTTCATCGAGCGGTCGAAGTCGGATCGCGTGATGATCTGGTCGTTGACGCGGGCGATGATGTCCTCGACCGTGGTGCCGCCGTATGGGCTCTCGGGCGCGGCGGGATGCGTTTGCGCCAAAGTGGAACTTGCGAGCAGCACCGTGGACAACACGAGCACCGCGGGATTGCGAAGAAGTCTTAGGGTCATAGGTAAGGACACGGCAGGCGGGGATCAATCTCCACCTGAACCATAGACGCCATTGTAAATGCCAGGAGAGCAGCAGAGCGATTCTCCCCGCAAATCCGGGGGAATCATGAGGAGATTGGCAACGATTTGGCCGCGGATTCATCCCGGCCGGGCATGGGCGCCGGAGACTCCCGGAGATCCCGGCTCTTTCCCTCGCGAAAGCCCCTCCGGCGCGGGCTGCGGCTACCCGAATGGCCCCGCCGGCGTCAAAGACCGGGTGTTATACTTTTGTCCAAGACTGCTCTGCGAGGGTCTGCTGGAGCGGATTTCCAAATCCCTTGGCCTTGACGGGCCGTGCACGGTGAACCGGCAAGGTTAATTTTTATCGAGAAACAGTTCGCCCCTTCATGGCGGATTCGCCCTCGCAATCGGAAAACCGCAGTCTAGCGCCTGCCGCACCCGCTGTCCGGAGGTTCCTTTACCCTATGACTCCCCGCGCCCGCCGCGCACTTTTCACCGTCATTCTCTTTTTCGCCGTCTGCGCCGTTGCGGGCAGCTTCCTCCAGGGCAGGGTGGGGGCGCAGTCCTCGGCCGACGAAAGCCAGCTCCGCGACAACCTGAAGGCTTTCACCAACGTTTACGCCCTGGTGGAGCAGAACTACGCCGAGCCCATCACCGGCGACAAGGCCGACACGGCCATCTACGACGGGGCGATCCCGGGAATGCTGCGGGTGCTGGACCCGCACTCGAATTTCTACGACCCCAAGGCCTACGCCAAGATGCGCGAGGACCAGCACGGCCGCTATTACGGCGTGGGCATGGTCATCCAGCAGCAGAACAACAAGGTGTACGTCATCACGCCCTACGAGAACACGCCCTCGTACCGGGCCGGCATCCACCCCGGCGACATCATCGCCTCAGTGGACGGCAAGAGCACCGACGGGATGACCTCCGACCTGGTGGCCAAGGCGCTCAAGGGACCCAAGGGCACCCACGTGCAGGTGACCACGATTCGCGAGGGCCAGCCCAAGCCCCTCGTCTTCGACCTGATTCGCGACGAGATTCCCCACCCCTCCGTGGACCTGAAATACGAGATTCGCGCCGGCGTCGGCTATATTCACCTGACCCAGTTCCAGGAGACCACCGCCCAGGAAGTGATCGAGGCCATCGACGGCTTCGGCGACCTGAAGGGGCTGGTGCTGGACCTGCGCGGAAACCCCGGCGGGCTGCTCAGCCAGGCGGTGGAGGTCTGCGACCATCTGCTCGCCAAGGGCCAGGGCATCGTCTCCCAGCGCGGGCGCGCCTATCCCGACCAGAACTACACGGCCACCCACGGCAACGACGGCAAGACCTTCCCCATCGTGGTGCTGGTCAACCGCAATACGGCTTCGGCGGCGGAGATCGTCAGTGGCGCCCTGCAGGACCACGACCGGGCGCTGATTGTGGGCGAAACCACCTTTGGCAAGGGGCTGGTGCAAACCGTCTACGACCTGGCGGATCACAGCATGGGCCTGGCGCTGACCACCTATCACTACTACACGCCGTCGGGCCGGCTCATCCAGCGCAACTACTCCGGCGTTTCGCTCTACGACTACTACTACAACCACGCCGGCGCGCTGCCCTCCAACTCGACCAACCAGGAAGTGAAGCTGACCGACGCGGGGCGCACGGTCTACGGCGGGGGCGGCATCACGCCGGACGAGAAGATCGAAAGCCCCAAGAGCAACCACTTCCAGGACGAGCTGCTGTATAAGGACGTCTTCTTCCACTTCGCTCCGGTCTACGTGGCCAACCACGCCGTGGACAAGAACTTCGAGGTGAACGACGCGGTGATGGGCGAATTCAAGAAATACCTCACCAGCCAGAAGATCGAGTGGACCGACGCCGACCTGAACGGCGTGAGCGACTGGGTAAAGACCCGCATCAAGGAAAAGATCGTCACCATCCAGTTTGGGCAGTTGCAGGGGTTGCGCACCCTGGCCGACTGGGACCCGATGATCCAGAAATCGCTCACCTTTCTGCCCGAGGCGCAGGCGCTGGAAGACAACGTCCACAAGGTCATGACGCAGAAGGCGATGGCGCGGAACGAAGCGGCGCAGTAGCCGGTTGCTCATGGGATTGAAAAGGCCATCCCCGCGGGGATGGCCTTTTTTGTTTGTAGCCTGCGTCACAGCGCGGCCCTTTTGGCGCCCGTAGGCTGGAAACGGAGTTCGGGAGGAACCTTGATGCCAGGAATTGCAGCGGAAAACGCCACCACCGTCCAGAATCTTCTAGCCGCCTTTGAGGGCGAGTCGAACGCGCACGCCAAGTACACCGCCTTTGCCGTCAAGGCCGACGCCGACGGATTGCACGGAGCGGCGAGCCTCTTCCGGGCCGCGGCGCGCGCCGAGCAGATTCACGCCGCCAATCACGCCCGGGTCATCAAGCAGTTGGGCGGCGAGGCGCAGTGCACCATCCACGCGGTCGAGGTGAAGACCACCCTGGAGAACCTGAAGGCCGCGCTGGGCGGCGAGCAGTACGAGATCGACACGATGTATCCGGGCTTCCTGGAAGAAGCCACGGCGCGCAAGAACACCGCGGCCATTCGCACCTTCACCGGCGCTCTGGAGGCCGAAAAGACCCACGCCCGGCTCTACGGCGAGGCCATCGCGCTGCTGGTGGGCGGAAAGAAGGACACCTGGGTCGCCGCCGCGCGCGAGTTTTACGTTTGCCCGGTCTGCGGATACACCTCGGAGACCGAAGAGGAACACGAACGCTGCCCCGTCTGCAACTGCCCCTGGGAGCGCTTCGAGATCGTCCGCTAGCGAAATCCTGCCGCTCATCCTTGCCGCAAGAACAAAAACGCGGCAAGGATGAGACCCCCGGGCCAGCCGGGCGCACTTATGGCTCGTCGCGATAGATCCCCATCTCCAGTTTGCCGCCTTCGCTGAGCCGCGCGCGAAACATGCCGGGCGTGTTGAAGCTCCAGGCCAGTTGGCCGTCGGGCGCGATGGCGATGAGGCCGCCGTCGCCGTGCAGCGCCTCCAACTCCTTGTGAATGACCTGGTCGGCGGCCTGCTGCAACTTGAGGCCCCTGAAATAAACCAGATTGCAGACCTCGCGCGCCACGCCGAGGCGGATAAAGTACTCGCCCGTGCCGGTGGCAGAGACGGCGCAGGACTGGTTGGAGGCGTAGGTGCCCGCGCCGATGATGGGCGAGTCGCCCACGCGGCCCCAGCGCTTGGCCTGCACGCCTCCGGTCGAGGTGCCCGCGGCGAGATTGCCTTGCTTGTCGAGCGCGACCACGCCCACGGTTCCGAATTTGTGCACATCGGGGGCTTCGATTTCCGCCACGGGAACCGGCGGCGGAGGCGGCGCGCCGGCCGGACGCGGCGGAATGGGCCGGCCTTCTTTCTTCAATTGCTCGACCAGCGACTGCCAGCGGCGCTCGGTGAAGAAGAAGCTGGGATCGACCTGTTCGAGGCCGACCTGGGCGGCAAAGGCGTCCGCGCCCGCGCCGATGAGCATCACGTGCGGCGACTGCTCCATGACCGCGCGCGCCAGGCTGATGGGATGGCGGGTGCGGGTGACGCCGGCCACCGCTCCGGCCTTCAGATTCGAACCGTCCATGAGAGCCGCGTCCAGTTCGTTCTTGCCTTCGGCGGTGAAGACCGCGCCCCGGCCGGCGTTGAAGAGCGGATCGTCTTCGAGAATGCGGATGGCGGCTTCAATGGCGTCGAGCGACGAGCCGCCCCGGTCGAGGATCGCCGCGCCCGCCTGGATGGCCTGCCTCATCGAAGCGCGGTAGGCGGCTTCGGCTTCACGCGTCATGCCGCCGCGCTCGATGACGCCCGCGCCGCCATGCACCACAATGGCCCAGTGATGAGCCGGCTGCTGGGCCGGCGTGGCGACCGCTCCGGCAGCCATCCAGGCCAACAGGCAAACCCGCAATGCGCTTTTCATCGCTTCGCCCCTTTCCATCCGCTCAGCCCTGCGCGAACCAGGTCTCTGACCGAACGATTTCGTTCTTCGAGGTCTGCGCTGTCCCACCCTTTCCGCAAAAAAAGCGGAAAGGATGGGGCACGGGAATCATACCGATTCACACGGCCAGAGACCTGGCTGACCTGCTGACTCGCTACTTCGCGTCCTTCTTCGGAATCGTCAGCTCCACGCCCTCGCCCACTTTGTAGGCCACTGAAAAGTTGCCCTGGTCGATCCCCAGCGAAAGCCGTCCGCGCGAGTCGATATAGAAAAGCTCCTTGCCCACCGGCACGTCGCTGAATGTCTTCACAAAGGGAAAGACATAGTGCTTGCCCGCCAGGTCGAAAGGAACCTGGTCGCCGAGTTTGTAACCCAATTGCGCGAAGGTTTCGGCGGGAACGTTGAGCACCAGATTGCCGAAGGGTCCGTCGGCGCCGATCACCTGGCCGTGCAGGCCCTTTTCGTCGACCGTCGCGTTTTTCAGGTCGAGGCGCACGAGTTTGCTCACGTCGAGGGCGGGGCCGGCCTCGGCGATATCGTCGCCGCGGGCCACGTGCGCGCCGGCCGGGGAAAAGATGTCGCGTCCGTGAAAGGTGGAGGAGATGCCGGAGCCGATCATCCACGCAGGGTTGGCGATCTCGTGCGCTTCGACAATGCCGTCGCGATCCTGGATGAGCGTGAGCAGGCCGTTATCCGGCAGCACGAAGAACTGGCCCACGCGGGACTTGGCGACGATGGCCTTGCGCGCGGAACCGACGCCGGGATCGATGACCACGACGAAGACCGCATCCTTGGGAAAATATGGCGCCGAGCCGGCCAGGAAGCGCGCCCCCATGGCGATGTTATAGGGCTCGGACTGGTGCGTGATGTCGAGGACGCGCACGCCGGGCGCAATGCCGTCCATCACCGCTTTGCAGATGCCCACCGCATCGTCTTTCTGATCGAAGTCGGTCATGAAGCCGATGACCTTCAGCGGCTGTTGCGCCACGGCCGTCCACGCCAGCGCCGCCGCCAAGGCCGCCCAAACCAGAATCCTGCTTGTCTTTCGCATTCCCCGCACCCTCCGCGTTTTCTCCCATGGTATAACCCCGCCGCTCCCTGTTCCCCGCGCTGCTCGCGTACCATGGCATTCAGCGAGGGGAAAATGGCGAAGGTTGCATTCGAGTATCGCGACTTCTGGGAGGTTCCGCGATTGATTGTCTGCACGGTGGAAGGAACCGAGCTTCTGCTCGATTCGGAGTTCGATGAATCGCTGAGCGAGTATGCATCCCGCTACAAGGTCTATGCCATGCCGCCGGAGATGGACCTGGATACGCCGGCTTCACTGGAAGAATCGTCCGCACCGCGGCCCGAATACCTGGGCAGCATTCCGGTCAGCGCCATCGAGTTCGATCCTTCGCTCAGAATGGAAATGGAAGCGGCTCCGCTGCTCGAGTTGCTGAGGCGCAAGAAACCCAATCCCCTTTGACCGCGGGGCTTGGCGGAGACGGGCCGGACAGTGGAGAATGCTTGAGTTCCGCAATTCATCTGTTTGCGCGCACTCTGGCGAAGGAATGTCCGGCGGCAAGAGTGAGCGACGAGGGAAGCCGCGATGCATTCTGTGTGGTTGGGCGAGTTTCTGGGCACGCTGGTTCTGGTGCTGTTGGGCGGCGGCGTGAATGCCGGGGTAACGCTGCGCAAATCGTACGCGGCCGATGCAGGCTGGGCGGTGATCTGCGCCGGGTGGGCGCTGGCGGTGCTCTGCGGGGTGCTGGTGGCGCAGGCCTTCGGCAGTCCCGCGGCCCATTTGAATCCCGCCATCACCCTAGCCGCGGCGGTGAACACCGGGAACTATTCGCTGGTGCCGAGCATGTGGTCGGCGCAGTTGCTGGGCGCGATGGGCGGCGCTTCGCTGATGGCGTTGCACTATGCGCCGCACTGGAAGCTCACGCCGGGGCCCGTCGACAAGCTGGGCGTTTTCTGCACCAACGCGGCGGTGCGCAGTCCGTTCTTCAACATCCTCAGCGAAATGCTGGGCACGGCGGTGCTGGTGGTGGTGGCGGCGGCGATCGGATCGCATGGAGTTTCGGCGACCGGTCCGGCGCCGGCTTTGGCGCCGTGGCTGGTGGCCAGCCTGGTGTGGGGCATCGGCCTTTCGCTGGGCGGCACCACGGGATACGCGATCAATCCCGCGCGCGACCTGGGTCCGCGCATCGTGCATTGGCTGCTGCCGATTCCCGGCAAGGGCGGCTCGAACTGGCGCTATGCGCCGATTCCGATCGTCGGCGACCTTGCCGGCGCGGTGCTGGCGGGCATCTTGCTGCACTCCGCGCATTTGTAGCCGAGGAAGTGAGCGACGACTCCCACATCTTAGAAGCGAGATGCGGGGCACCCGACATTTGCAGCGATAGGCTTATTCCAGGTACGACGCGACCACGGCCAGCGCGGCGATGGCGGCCGTCTCGGCGCGCAGGATGCGCGGGCCCAGCGAGGCGGCGCGCCAACCGTTGGCGTCGAAGAGCGCTTCTTCCTCGGGCGCCCATCCGCCTTCGGGGCCGATGGCGATCTCCAGCATGGGCATCTCTTCCTCGGCCGCGGCCTCAGCTTCTTCCAGGGCGTGGCGCAGCGTGGTGGTGCGCTCCTGCTCGGCCAGCACGATGCGGGTGGCCGGCGAAGCCGCACGCACCCGCGAGCTGAGCGGCGCCGGATCGTGAATCAGCGGCACATCGGAACGGCGCGACTGCTGGGAGGCTTCATGCACAATGCGCCGCCAGCGTTCGGCGCGGGCTTCGGCCGCATGCGCCAGATGCTTCTCAGTCCGCCGCGCGATCACCGGCGCCACCTCGGCAACGCCTAGTTCCGTCGCCTTCTCCAGCGCCCACTCCATGCGATCGAACTTATAGATGGAAAGGACCAGCGTGACCGGCAGCGCGGGATCGGCCTGGAGTTCGGCGACCAGGTTGAAGCGGACCTCGCGGGGAGAGACGGCGGCCACCTCGGCATGAAAGACGTGGCCCCCGGCGACGACATCGGTTTCCATGCCCGGCTGGGCGCGCAGCACGCGCGCCATGTGTTCGGCCTGCGCGCCACCGATGGTGGCGGTGGCTTCGTCCCAATGTTCGGCAATCCAGCGGCGACGTGTCACAAGTCTCTCCGGAACGGTCTCTGCGTCTTCGAGTGTAATCCTTTCCTGCAAACACGGAGGGGGACGCTTTGAGCGTCCCCCTCCGTGTTGCCTTTTTTCGTGTTGCCTTGCGGTTGGATGGCCCGCTACTTTTTCTTCGCGGCCTTCTTGGCGGCCTTCTTCACAGCCTTCTTGGCCGGTGCCTTTTTGGTTGCCATTTGCCTATTCTCCCTTTTCGATGGTTTGCATCGAACCTGCAACACTTATTGCAGTTGAAGAATGTATAGATTCATGCTTCATCGGTGTCAAGAAAAAAACGAAGCAAGAGTGGAAAAAAGGTCAACTATTTTTCCGCACCGAACCGGGGGTCGATTTGCGGAACTGGAACCGGCAGAAAGCGAAGGCGCGAAAGAACGTCAGTTCCTGCACGAGACCTGCGCGCGCTCCCTCACAAACTGCGCCAACGTTCCCGCCTCGCGCCGTTGAATCAGATCGTCAAGATAGGGCTGACGGTCCTTGGGATCGGGCTTCAACAAGACCTCACACACGCGCAGCGCGCATTCCACGCCGGCAAAGCTAGCACGCGATCACATTCAGGGCAAGGCCGGCCAGGCTGGTTTCCTTGTAGCGCGATTGCATATCGAGGCCGGTGAGATACATGGTGCGGATCACCTGGTCGAGCGAGACCTTATGGGCCTCCTGCTCGTTCATCGCGATGCGCGAGGCGTGAACGGCTTTGGCCGCGCCCATGGCGTTGCGCTCGATGCAGGGAATCTGCACCAGTCCGCCGATGGGATCGCAGGTCATGCCCAAGTTATGCTCCATGGCGATCTCGGCGGCGTGCTCGACCTGTCCGTTGGTGCCTCCCAGCGCGGCGGTCAGTCCCGCGGCGGCCATCGAGCAGGCCACGCCCACCTCGCCCTGGCAGCCCACCTCGGCGCCGCTGATCGAGGCATTCTCCTTGTAAAGGATGCCGATCGCCGCCGAGGTGAGAAAGAAGCGCACGATGCCTTCATGGTCGGCCTCGGGCACAAAGCGGTCATAGTAGAGCGCCACGGCGGGAACCACGCCGGCCGCGCCATTGGTGGGCGCCGTGACCACGCGTCCGCCCGCGGCATTCTCTTCGTTCACCGCCATGGCGTAGACCGTCACCCAGTCGAGCGGAGCCAGCGGATCGCCGCGTTTGCCGTGCGCTTCGTTCTCGCGCAGCCGCTCGGCCAGCCGGTGCGCGCGGCGCCTCACATTCAAGCCTCCGGGCAGGATTCCTTCCGCCGCCATGCCGCGCTCCGCGCAGCCCTGCATCACTTGCCAGATGCGATCGATTTCCGCGCGCACCACTTCAACGGGGGCGCGCTCCGGATCGCGCGCGGCCAAGGCGCACTCGTTCTCCAGCATGAGCTGGCTGATGGAAAGTTCGTTCTCATGCGCCGTGGCCAGCAGCTCCGCGGCATTGTGAAAGGGAAACGGAATCGCGGCCGCGCTCTTCTCGGCAGAGGCATCGACGCCATCCTCGGCGATGAATCCGCCGCCGATGGAAAAGAAGGTGCGCTCGTCCACCACCGCGCCCGCCGTGTCGCAGGCCGTGAGCCGAAGCCCGTTGGGATGCTCGATCCGCGCACCCGGAGGAAACATGATCGCGCGCTCGAAGAGCAGGTCGCGGGTTTCGTCAAAAGGGATGGATCGCGCGCCGGCGAGCTCGATGCGCCGCGCCGCACGAATGGACGCGACCGTGGTTTCCATCGCCGCGGGATCGATCGAGGCCGGCTCGTTCCCCGCCAAACCCAGCAGCACCGCCCGGTCCGTGGCGTGGCCCAGGCCGGTCAGCGCCAGCGATCCGTAGAGCCGCACCTGCACGCGGGCCACGCGGCCGAGCAGGCCCCGCGTTTCCAACTCCCGCGCAAACCGGCAAGCCGCGCGCATGGGCCCCATGGTATGGGAACTCGAAGGGCCAACACCGATCTTGTACAGGTCGAAGAGGCTCGTGGTCACGGATGAGATTGTAGGCGCGGGCCCGAAAATTGGGAATAGAGGGCGCGGAGGAGTTCAGATGCGCATTTCGACAGATACGTCAAATGAAATGTCAACCCTCAGGTACATCTATCGTCTGTCTACTCATTAGAGGTGTCTGTTTTGTCACCGAGCAGTGTGGATGTACGCATTCTTGTGGTTCTCAATTCCTTGGCGAGTTTCCACCCTCTGTGGGGAAAGCTGATTTACAGGGCGGGAATCAATCCCTTCGTCAGAGGTTTTCCCATCTTCTTTCCCGTAGTTGCGTTGTGGTTTTCGAGCGAAAACCGCCCGCGCCGCAGCCGGATGCTCGCCGGATTGCTGGCCACCTGTGGCGCGATTTTTCTGTCGGTGTGGATACAGCATCACGTTGCCACCCACGTGCGCCCGATTTTAGACGCCAGGCTTTGCTTGCTGAATCTTGATCCGGAGTGGAAAACCGGTTGGGACCGCCTCTATTCGTTTCCCAGCGATACCGCCTCGCTGTTTTTCGGACTGGCGACGATCTGCTTTCTCGAAAACCGGTTGGCCGGAACCGTTGCTTTTCTCTGGACGCTGCTGGTCATCAGCGTCTCTCGGATTTCGATGGGATTGCATTATCCCAGCGACATCGCCGGAGGGCTGGTTCTTGGCGTGGTCTGTGTTTGCCTGTTTGCTCGAATCCGCCCTCTCCATGCGTTTTTCGAGCGCATGCTCCAGCGGTACGAATCCCGCATCTATATCGTCCATGCGGCCCTGTTTCTCTTCCTGGCCGATGCGTACGGGCTTTTTGCCGGACTGCAAGGCATTTATAACAGCGCCCGAGCAGCCATCGTCTATGCGATTGCAAAGCTCTGACGGAGCGGGCTCCTTTCTTCAATGAGTCCCCGCGCAAAGAAACAAGGCAAACTCCTGGCAGCGAGCGGAGAACCGTGCAGGTTGGCCCCCGGTTCTCTCACTGCGCGCCATGGCCCCCTCACCGTTGGCGGCTCACTTCTGCTACACTCTCTGCAACTTTTCCATCATGCTTTTCAAAGCACTCAGCGCGGCTGTGTATGGCATCGACGCCAACCTCATCGATGTCGAGGTGGACTATAGCGGCGTAGTCGCGAATGAAGACCACTTCCACACCGTGGGCCTGCCCGACGCCGCGGTGCGCGAAAGCCGCGACCGGGTGCGGGCGGCCATCAAGAACTCCGGCTACCTGATTCCGCCCACCTTCATCACCATCAACCTGGCCCCGGCCGACCTGAAGAAGGAAGGCTCGGGCTTCGACTTGGCCCAAGCCGTGGGAATCCTGGGCGCCTATGGCGCACTGCAAACCAACGATCTGAGCCGCTTTCTGCTGGTGGGCGAACTGGGCCTGGACGGCAGCGTGCGCTCGGTGCCGGGCATGTTGCCGGTGGCCATTCTGGCCCGCGAAAAGAACATTCCCAACCTGATTCTGCCCGCGGCCAACGCCGCCGAAGCCGCCGTGGTGGAGGGCGTCAACGTCTACCCCGTCACTTCGCTGCTGGATGTGCTGGAACTGCTCAATCATCAAGTGGTGGGCGTGATCCAGCGCGAGCCCTATCGCGTGGCGACTGAAGCTCTGCTCAGCGAGCTGCAACACTTTTCAGTGGATTTTTGCGACGTGCGCGGGCAACAGACGGCCAAGCGCGCGCTCGAGGTGGCCGCGGCCGGCAGCCACAACATTCTCATGATCGGGCCGCCCGGATCGGGCAAGACGATGCTGGCCAAGCGGCTGCCCTCGATCCTGGCGCCGCTCACCTTTGAAGAGGCTCTGGAAACCACCAAGATTCACTCCGTGGCTGGAGTACTGGACTCCTCGACTGGCCTGGTCACGCAGCGGCCCTTCCGCTCGCCGCACCACACCATCTCCGACGCAGGACTTATTGGCGGCGGCATCGTACCCCGGCCCGGCGAGGTCTCGCTGGCTCACAACGGCCTGCTGTTTCTGGACGAGTTGCCGGAGTTTCCCCGCAACGTGCTCGAAGTTATGCGCCAGCCGCTCGAGGATCACACGGTGACCATCGCGCGGGCCTCGATGTCGCTGAGCTTTCCCGCGCGCTTTATGCTGGCCGCGGCCATGAATCCTTGCCCCTGCGGCTACTTCAACGACAAATCGCGCGAGTGCATGTGCAGCCCGCCCATGATCCAGCGCTACGTGGCCAAGATCTCCGGGCCCCTGTTGGACCGCATCGACATTCACATCGAGGTTCCAGCCGTGCAATACAAGGAGTTGCGCGGCGGCGCGGCCGCCGAGGGCTCGGCGGAGATTCGCGCCCGGGTGATGGCCGCGCGCGAACGGCAGCGGCAGCGATTCCGCAAATCCGGCGAAAAAATCTACTCCAACGCGCAGATGACCACCCGCCAGATTCGCACCCACTGCGAGTTGGGCGCGGACGCCGAACGGCTGCTGGAGCGGGCCATGCAGCAACAGGGCCTGACCGCCCGCGCCCACGACCGCATTCTCAAGGTCGCGCGCACCATCGCCGATCTGGAAGGCGCCGAGCATCTGGCCGTCGCCCACCTGGCCGAGGCCATCCAGTACCGCACGCTGGACCGCAGCTATTGGGCGTGAAAAAAGTATCGGGAGTTGGGAGGAGACAGCGCACGATGCGGCCGGGATTCGGCTTGCAGCGCCCGGCATCCTTTGTCTTCTTCTTCCGGAGCGAAAGGACTCCGTCTTCCACCCTGCCCCGCAGGGCCCCGGCGCAGAGTTCTCGTGCTTCCCTGTTCTCCGACTATTGACTGCATCGCCAACAGAGTGGTGACCATGGGTACTTAGCCAATTTCAATTTCGCGCCGATAACCGTATTGATCTGCATGAGAAGGCTCTCATGCGGATCTTGAGCGGAGGCCTTGATGCATGACGCAATTCTGAGTTCCTTCCGGGACACCTTGCTCTTTGGGATTCCATCTCTCGGCTTTCTGATCTTCGGAATCTTCCGGTTGGACGAACTCTTCGCCGCGCCCAAACAGGCCTCGAAGCAGCGCCGGCCTCCGTGCGGAATGGACGAAGATGGAAATCCTCTCCTCAGCGATCCGGACGGAAGGCTGTGGGGCACGCCTCGTCTTCGCCATTAGCTGGAATCGATTTTCCTTTATCTCACAACACCTGCCCGGCCGGTTGCAGGGGCAGGGAGTTATGTCTCTGTCCCGCCCCGCTTCTCCCTTTTTTGCCAAAGCCGCTGGCCTGCAGAGCTTCCATCGTCAAGCGGCAGCATTTCGTTCAGCCAAGGCCAACCCTCCGTCAATTTGCGCATCGTATTAGTGGGCGTGGGCGAGCGATGGGGCAAGGGCCTGTTCGCCGCCACCCCCTGGATTGCGGAGGCGCAGATGCACGACCAGATGCTGGGTTCCGACCGGGACGCCCTTCTGCTTGCGATTCCTTTTATTGCCCTGCTGTTCATCGGACTTTTCCGCCTGGACGAGGTCTTCTTCAAATCGCGACGGGCGGGCAAAGGCAAGAGGCCGCTGCGTCCGCCGAGCGGCGTTGACCAGAATGGGCAGCCCATCTTCACCGATCCCGATGGCAAGCTAAACCGGTAACTCTGCTCTCCCAGGGCAGGCGGTAGCTTCCGCGCCGGCCGGGCAACGATTTGTCGCTTGGAATGGTCCCGGAAGAGGCGCGGGGATCGCCGGGGTTTGATCTCTCAACTCATTGATGACAAGCGTGTTCCAGACGAGGCATGGGAAACTGGATGGGCGGGGCCGGGGGGCGAAAATATTGAAAAAAACTGTTGACCGGAAAGCCGACTGGGTATACATTCATGATTGCCATCCACAAAAGGGCAGATTGCAGGTTGCAATCTTGCGCACCTATTTGTCATTTCCCGCATCATATTTGAGCTGGTGCTCATCCGTTGATGCATTGCTGCGCGCTGAAATGCGCCGGAATGGGAATGCCGGGTGCATGGAATCCCAAGGCGGTAATCTGTATCTGCGATACGGCATGATGCCTGTTCCATAGTGTGCGGTTGTGCGTCAAGATTTTGAACTCGGCGCTCGATTTGTGCGTCTATACCTTGGGAGCAAGAATTCGGGGCGGCCCTCGATTGCGGGTTCCCCTGCTGCACCGGCGGCGCCGGACCAGTTCCAGCCGGGCAGGCAATGAATGAAGGAGAGATTTGCAATGCGTTCCGATTTAGTTTTTGGGGCACTTTCTCATGTGTCCAATCGCTACCAGCTCTGTCAACTGGCTAGCAAGGCAACCCGTAAGCTGCACAAGCCGAATACACGGCTGCAGGACACGGCCAATGAGGTTCTTGCTCGATTCCACACCACCAATCCTGGTTCGCTAGCGCCCGCCGAGGCGTCGACGGCCCAGCCGGTCGAAGAGCGCCGGGCCGCCTGATCGCGGCTCCCGAAGGCAGAGTCGAGCCAAGCAACGGTTTCAAGGCGGCTTCCCGTCCAAGGCAGCCGCAGATCCCCGGTGTTTTGACACTCCACTCGATTTCGAGAGATGCTTCAAGAACGGTTTGCATCGACAGTTTTTTGTACTCTGTACTCCCGCCTGATTTTTCCCTGGAGCACTTCCCCCTCTCGTATCCCTTCACACCCATCCCGCCCTATTGCAGGTGAACATGACCATTGCTGAACTAAAAGAAAAGAACATCACCGAACTGAGCCGCATCGCGCGTACCCTGGAGATCCCGGGCACCAGCGGCCTTCGCAAACAGGATCTGATTTTCAAGATTCTTCAGGCACAAAGCGAAAAGGAAGGGCACATCTTTGCCGAAGGCGTTCTGGAGATTTTGCCCGACGGCTACGGTTTCCTGCGCTCCCCCGACTACAACTATCTGCCCGGCCCCGACGACATTTACGTCTCGCCCTCGCAGATCCGCAAGTTCGACCTGAAGACCGGCGACTCGATCAGCGGCAACGTGCGTCCGCCGCACGAGGGCGAGAAGTACTTCGCGCTGGTCAAGATCGAGGCCATCAACTTCGAGTCGCCCGAGGAGACGCGCAACAAGATTCTCTTCGACAATCTGACCCCGCTCTATCCCCAGGAGCGGATCAAGCTGGAGACGGTGCGCGAAGCCATCAGCGGCCGGGTGATGGACCTGTTGACCCCGGTGGGCAAGGGCCAGCGCGGCCTGATCGTGGCTCCGCCGCGCACCGGCAAGACCATGCTGTTGCAGTCGCTTGCCAACTCGATCACCGCCAACCACCCCGAGGTCGTATTGATCGTGCTGCTGATCGACGAGCGGCCCGAGGAAGTCACCGACATGCAGCGCTCGGTGAAGGGCGAAGTGATCAGCTCGACCTTCGACGAGCCGGCGGCCCGCCACGTGCAGGTGGCCGAGATGGTCATCGAAAAGGCCAAGCGGCTGGTCGAGCACAAACGCGACGTGGTCATCCTGCTGGATTCGATCACCCGCCTGGCGCGCGCCTACAACACCATCGTGCCGCCTTCGGGCAAGGTGCTGTCGGGCGGCGTCGACTCCAACGCCCTGCAGCGGCCCAAGCGCTTCTTCGGCGCGGCCCGCAACATCGAAGAGGGCGGTTCGTTGACCATCATTGCCACCGCGCTGGTGGATACCGGCTCGCGCATGGACGAGGTCATCTTCGAGGAGTTCAAGGGCACCGGCAACATGGAAATCATCCTGGACCGCAAGCTGGTGGACAAGCGCGTCTTCCCGGCCATCGACATCCAGCGCTCCGGCACCCGCAAGGAAGAGCTGCTCATCCCCAAGGAAGACTTGCAGCGCATCTGGATTCTGCGCAAGGTGCTCAACCCGCTGTCGCCGGTGGAAGCCATGGAGCTGTTGATCAGCCGCCTGGAGAAGGTGCGCAACAACGCCGAGTTCCTGGCCAACATGAACCAGTTGTAACCACCTGCGGCGGGGCAGAGTGCTCGTCGATCGCTCGCAGGAAGTTTGTAGCGGAGCAATCAAAGCACCAGCGGGCGGCAGGCCCTTTCAGGATTTGCCGCTCGCTGGTAAGATAAGAGAGTCGTGGGGCTGTAGCTCAGCTGGGAGAGCGCCTCGTTCGCAACGAGGAGGCCAGCGGTTCGATCCCGCTCAGCTCCACCAAGTTTCTCCAGGACAATATCAAGAAAACGCCTCCGCTCCCGCGGAGGCGTTTTTCATGGATGCAGAATCCAGGGCGGTTCTCCCCTCCACAAGCCTGAGATGCACCGACCTTCCCCGAGCAGATCCCGCCCATTCAAGCCGCAACCGACCCAGAAGCTGATTTTGTGCCCGGAAGATCGTTCTTTTCCGCCATTTTCCCGCGGTCCTGATATCTTTAAGATGTTTATTTTCAATGGGTTATAAATTCATTTTTGTCAGGAAAAATGCTTGTAACTCATTTATTTTGTGCTATTTGACGCCTATTTTCAGCGCGATTTCCTGGGGGGGGGTACGGACCGAGCCCTCCCTGCCAGGGGCCGGGATCGATCTGCATATTTTCATTCTACGCGCACTGGGGAAATAATCGGCAAACCATGTGCGGCGGGGCCAATTGCCCGCGGTTGCAGGGCTCGCGCAAGTTTCGGGACCGCGATTTGAGAGCGGGAAACGGACGGGCATGGTGTATGCTCTCCCACCCTTTCGCCAGGAAAAAGGCGAAAGGATGGAGCACGGGGCTGGTACAAGAACATGCGGTCAGAGATCTAGTTGAAGAGGTCCTTCATTTTTTCCAGCAAGCCGGGCGAGGTGGGTTTGTTGTCCACGGCCAGGGATTCGGAGAGTTTGGCGACCAGCTCGCGCTGGGCGCGGCTGAGCTTGCGGGGAATCTGCACCAGCACCTTCACGATCAGATCCCCGTGGCCCTTGTCGTTCAGGTAGGGAACGCCGCGGCCGCGGATGCGCAACTCCTTGCCGCTCTGGGTGCCCTCGGGAATCTTCAGGTTCACCGGGCCGTCGATGCCGGGAATCTCGATTTCGGCTCCCAGCGCCGCCTGCGGAAAGCTGATGGGAATGATGCAGTGCAGGTCGTAGCCGTTGCGCTCGAAGAAGTCGTGCGGACGGATGGCGAGCACGACATAGAGATCGCCCTTGGGACCGGCCGAGCGGCCCGAGTCGCCTTCGCCGGCATAGCGAATGCGCGTGCCCTCCTCGACGCCGGGCGGCACCTTGACGTTGAGCTTGAGTTCCTTGGTCACCCGTGTTTCGCCGCGGCAGGTCATGCAGGGGTCGCCGATGACCTGGCCCGTGCCGCCGCAGGCGCCGCAGGTGCGGGCGACAGAGAAGAAGCCCTGCTGGTAGCGGATCTGGCCCCGTCCCTGGCATTGGCTACAGGTGACGGGTCCACGGCCCGAGGCGCTGCCGCGGCCCTGGCAGGCGGTGCAGGTCTCCAGGCGGCGGATCTTCACTTCGGTTTCCGCGCCGAAGATGGCGTCCTCGAAATCGATGGTCAGGTCGTAGCGCAGGTCGTCGCCGCGCTGCTGGCGCGAGCCGTGCCGTGGATTGCCGCCGACGTTGAACATCTCGCCGAAAAGATCGCCGAAGATGTCGCCGATATCCACGCCGCCGGCGAAGGGGCTGCCGGCAAAGCCGGCTCCTTGTCCATTGAGGCCGGCATGGCCATAGCGGTCGTAGGCGGCGCGCTTGTCCGCGTCGCTCAGCACCTGGTAGGCTTCGCTGGCCTCTTTGAACTTCTCTTCGGCCGCATGATCGCCGGGATTGCGGTCAGGGTGGTGCTTGAGCGCCTGCTTGCGATAGGCGCTCTTCAATTCCTGGTCACTGGCGTCGCGGGAAACTCCCAGAACCTCGTAGTAATCTGCTTTGCTCACTCTAGTATTAGAACTCATTCGCTTGTCTGTTTCGTGTTGGACGCCACGCGCACCAGCGCCGGGCGCAAAAGCCGTTCCCGCAGCCGATAGCCGCGGCGAATCTCTTCGGCCACGTGCTGGTCGGGCAGGTCGTGGCGCTCGACCGAGCCGAGCGCTTCATGCTGGCGGGGATCGAAGGCCTCGCCCACAGCGGCCACCGGGTGCACCTGCAACTGGCGCAGCACTTCTTCCATCTGCTTGACGATCAACTCCACGCCGTGGCGCAACTGGTGCGCCGTCCCGGTGGACTTGAGCGCCAGCTCGAAGTTGTCCAGCACGGGCAAAAACTGCTCGACCACCGCTCCGGTGGCGTAGTCGCGAAATTCGGCTTTCTCCCGCTCGGCCCGCTTGCGCGCATTCTCAAACTCGGCCTGCAGCCGCGCCAGGCGATCGACCAACTGATCGCGCTCTGCCTTGAGCTGCTCGAACGCCTCGCGGCTCACGGCAGTTTCATCGCCCGCCGGCTCGGCGGGAGCTTCTTCCACCGTTTCCTGGGGCGCGGCCGCGGCCGGTTCCAACACGCTCAATTCTGTTTCCTCTTCCGGCATATCTTTACGCATTCTCCTAAAAATCAACGGTGCACCTCTCATTATATTTTTTCGCGGCAGGCGCCGTATTCCCGCGCATCGCAAAGGTCGAATATGAGGTCGAAAGCGGCGGCCGCCGGTTAATCGGCGGGAACTTCGAGGATACGCTCGGAGAGGCGGGCAATGTAGCGCACCGCCTGGATCATCTCCTGGTATTGAATGCGGGTGGGCGCGATCAGGGCGACCGTGCCCAGGTTGTCGCCGCCCAGACGGGCCGGGGCGCCGATCAGCACCAGGTCCTGCATGGCTTGCGAAGCCTCGGCCTGACCGGCCAAGTCCGGGCCCACGACCACGCGGACCTCCTGCTGGCGGCCGTCCACATAGGCGGTCAGCAGCTCCACCAGCCGCTGCTTGGCCTCGAGGGCCAGCAGCATCTGGCGCAGCCGCTCGCGATCCAGCTCGGAGGCAATCAGGTTGGCCATTCCGTCCACAAAGATGGCCGGGCCGCCTTCGCCGCCGGCCAGCGCGCCCTTGCGGCAGAGCTCCTCGACGGAGGAAAGCATCTGATGATAGGCCTCGCGCTCCACTTCAACGCGCCGCGCGACCTCGGCGCGAATCCTCTCGACGGGCCAGCCGCGGAAGTTTTCGTTCAGGTAGCGCGCGGCCGTCTCCAGCTCGACGTGGGTCAGCTCGCGGTCCAGCGCCAGCACGCGGTCTTGCACCGCGCCGGCCTGGGTCACCAGGACGGCCAGCACGCGGCCCGTGGCGAGGCGGGAAAAATGAATGTGTTCGAGCACCTGGCTGGCGGTGCTGCTGGCCAGCGCGATGCCCAGACCGCTGGAGAGCAGCGCCAGCACGTGCGAGGTGCGCTCCAGGTAGTCGTGGCTGCTGGCCACGCCGGCAAAACTCTCTTCGATCTGATCGCGCCGGGCCTCGCTCAACGGCGAGGGGGCCAGGGGCGCAGGACCCTGCATCCTGCCGTCCAGGCTCTGCGCGCCGGCGCGGCCGGCCGGCGCATCCTGGCGGGTAATCTGCTCGACATAGTAGCGGAAGGCTGCGGCGGTGGGAACGCGGCCGGCGGAGGTGTGCGGCTGCTCGAGCAGGCCGGCCTCGCCCAGCGCGGCCATCACGTTGCGCAGCGTGGCCGAGCTGAGCCCCTCCTTGTTCGCCAAAAAACGCGCCAGCGCCTGCGAGGCCACGGGTTCGCCGGTGGCAATGTACAGCTCGACAATGGCCGTAAGCACCAGCCGTTCCCGCGGACTGACACGCGCTTCAGGCATGATCCCCTGCTCTCCGAAGAACCGCTAACTTCTCATCTATCTGGCATTTACGCAGAAAAATTGGCAGAGCTCCCCTGTTTAATTCTAGGCAGCGGAGAAGTACGGTGTCAAGGCGCCGGCGACTGGGCACGACGCGCACGGTTTTACCCCGGGCGCCGGCGCGGGCTCAGCAACCGACCCGGAATTGTCCGGCTTCTCCGCGCGGCCGCGAACCCCACGCGAGAGAGGCGCCGGCCAGCGCGGAGGAAACGAGCGGCAAGGAAACACGCAGCGCCAAACCGCCGCGCCGAAATACCATGATGCAACTCATCAACGATTCCCGTCCCGCTCCCCGCTCGGAGCCTGCCGCGCTACGGCTGGTTGTAATATCCCGTGTTGGTGCGGCCCATGAGACCTGGCCTGGCAATCTGCACCTTCAGGTCGTGATACTCGCCGGCGCGGTCCGCGCGCGGCGGATCGAACGAAAGGGTGTAGAAGGCGCTTGCGTCCTCGACGCAACTTGCGAGTTGCGCCGCCAAGTCGTTGTCGGGGCCCAGGACGCGCCCGCCGCTCTGCACCGCGAGCACCTTCAAACTCAGGTTGGGGGGATTCGCTTTCTCGACCGACTTGACCCCTTTGAGGAAATCCCCATAGAGAAAAGTGCCCGGACCCGGCATGCCCGCCGAGATGCTGTAGACCGAGATGCGCGCCTCGCGCAGCCGCGCGGAAAGCTGAACGATCGCATCGAAGTATTGCTGATGGCCTTTGAGCGAGACTTCAAACGCCAGATTGTCGAGCAACGGCCAGCCAGGGCCAGCCCAGATCAGCAGTTTCTTCCCCGGTTTCTTCGCCTCGGTCTGCACAATCGCCTGGAGCGCCCGCACCGACAACTCGACGCGTTCCATGGCGCCATACGCGCCGCCCGAGCGGCCGACGGTGCGCAACTGGTCGTCGAGATGAGCCACCTGCACGGCCAGTTCGCTTCCATCCAAGGTGGGCTTCTGCTGAACATCCAGGCCCTGATTGGTGAGCGCGAAGAGCGACATCGGCTGCGCGAGATGCCCTCCGTTCTGGCGCAGGAATCTCGCAACTTCCTGGCGGATAAACGAAACCTGCGAAAAGGGAAGGTTGACGGTATCGATGAGCAGGATCACCTCGACCGGCGGTTCCGGCTTTTGCGGGCCTCCGCCAGCAGCGTGAAAAGAGAGAATCGGGTTGGGCAGGTTGTTGTCGAGCAGCGTGAAGGCGTCTCGATCGAGACCCGCTACAGGCTTGCCCGACTTGTCGGTGACCACCACATCGAGCTTCATCCGGCCCTCGCCGCCGGCCGGCGCGGACGCGGGACGCGGTGAGAGCGCGGGGACCTGCGCCGCGGCGGCTGGCGGAGCGGAAGTTTGCTGCGCGCCCGCAAACAACGGCGAGCAGAGGATCAAGAGGAAAGCATTCAGAAGCGGCCTGCTCATGGCGACCACCTTTCCCTTTCATCTTCCAGATTCTGTCCGGAGCAAGCATAGCCGTATGCCTGCGCGGGCATAATAAGAAGAACCACGGAGATTGGATCGCAAAAGCGCTGCCGCGGTTATGCCGAGCGGAAACTGAATTTGCAATCGGCCCATCCGGCGGAAATCCCGGCCGCGCGCGAAAGGTTTCGGCGCGCTTCGGAAATCAGGAATGTAAATCGATGGCAGGGCGATGGGCAGGGATTTCCGCGTTTACTTTGACAGTTCTGTTGGCCGGCGGCGGCTTGGCGCAGCCCAGGCAGGCAGCGGCGCAGGATGCGGCCCCAACCGCTTCGGCCGGCGAAGCGCAGTGGCGGCAGGATCTGGCTGCCTGGCGCGCGCAGCGGGAACGCGAGCTTGCCGCGCCCGACGGCTGGCTGACGCTGGCGGGTCTGGAGTGGCTCAAGCCCGGCGTGAACTCAGTGGGCGCGGCCGCGGACAACACGATTCCGGTGCGCGCCCAGGCTCCCGAACACATCGGCCTGCTGACGGTGAGCGGCAAGACTGCCCGCGGAGAGATTGTGCAGTTGCTCGCGCCCAACGGCGGCTTTCCGCCGGAGTTGACCCTCGACGGCAGCCCGGCGCGCGAGGGGCCGCTCACCGTGCAAGGCGCAAATCCCTCGACGATCGCCTGGCGCGGCCTGACCCTGGTGGTGCTCGAACGCGGCGGCCGTTTCGCGTTGCGCATCAAGGACGCAAACTCGCCCACGCGCACTGGCTTCCGCGGGCTCAACTGGTACGCGCCCGACCCGCATTTCCGGGTCGAGGCGCAGTGGACTCCCTTCACGCCGCCGCGCATCGAAAAGATTCCCACCGTCATTGGCGCCACGCTCGACCTGCCCGCGCCCGGGGTTGCGGAGTTCACCCTGGACGACAAGGCCTACCGCCTGGAGCCGGTCATCGAGTCCAGCGAGCCGGAGACGCTCTTCTTCATCCTGCGCGACGAGACCAGCAAGACCACCACGTACCAGGCGGCGCGATTTCTGCATACCGGAGTGCCCGACCACGGCCTGGGCCAGCCCGGCCTGCTGATTTTGGATTTCAATCGCCTGGAGAATCCGCCCTGCGCCTACACGCCCTACGCCACCTGCCCGCTGCCGCCGGAAGAGAACCGGCTGCCGGTGGCGCTGGAAGCCGGCGAGCAGCGCTACGGCCACTGATCCCGCGTCTCTAAGCCTTCGCCGCAGTATCGAGAGCCCCACGGCTGGTAAATTTTAATCAGGGTGTGTTGATTTCATCTTCGGCAGCGGTTCCTCGCCCTGGATGCGCACCGCAAGGAATCGAGCCATGTTTCACACGACCGACGACATTCGCATCCAATGGACCAAGGTGGTTCTTCCTCCTGTCTTTCTTGAGGAAGAGCGCCCGGTCACCGAAGCCGCCTCGACGACCATCTTCGAGGCGCGCCACGAAATCACCGACATTCTCGAGCGCCGCGATCCGCGCCTGCTGGTGCTGGTGGGGCCCTGCTCGATTCACGACACCAAAGCCGCGCGCGAGTACGCGGCCCTGCTCAAAACGGCCATCGCGGAGTTCTCCAACGACCTGCGCATCGTCATGCGCGTCTATTTTGAGAAGCCGCGCACCACCATCGGCTGGAAGGGACTCATCAACGATCCCCATCTGGACGAGTCCTACAAGATCAACGACGGCCTGCGGCTGGCGCGGCATCTGCTGCTGGATCTGGCGGAGATGGGCGTCCCGTCGGGAACCGAGTTTCTGGACATGATCTCGCCGCAGTACATTGCCGGCCTGGTGAGTTGGGGCGCCATCGGCGCGCGCACCACCGAGAGCCAGGTTCACCGCCAGTTGGTCTCGGGCGTCTCCTGCCCGGTGGGCTTCAAGAACGGGACCTCGGGCGACGTGCAGGTGGCCATCGACGCCATTCTCTCCGCGGCCCACTCGCACACGTTCCTGGGCCACACCAAGCACGGTCAATCGGCCATCTTCGTCACCACCGGCAATCCCGACTGCCACATCATTCTGCGCGGCGGCAAAAAGAAGGTGAACTACACGGCCGAGAGCGTCGCCGAGACCGCGGAAAAGATGAAAAAAGCGGGCCTCGAGCCGCGCATCATGATCGACTTCAGCCACTCCAACAGCAACAAGGACTATAAGCGCCAGGCGATTGTCTGCCACGACGTCGCCCAACAGGTTGCCGGCGGAAACCGGAATATCATCGGCGTCATGATCGAGAGCAATCTTGTGGCCGGCGCGCAGAAGCTGGTTCCCTGCCAACCGTTGGCCTACGGGCAGAGCATCACCGACGGCTGCATCGACTGGGCTGAGACGCACACGCTGCTTGAAGAACTTGCCCGCGCCGTAAGAGCCCGGCGGGGGTAAAACGCGGATGAGCGAGGCCTATTGATTCTTCGGTAGGCCGCCGTAGACGGTTACCCACTCGCGAACAACCTGAGGCAACCGAGTCAAAACTTCGCGCCCGAAAATCACTTCATCGACAAAGCCCATGTGCAACATGTCGATCATGCGGCAAAGGTACGAGCGCCCGCACTTCCACCACGTGAAATAGTCGTCCAGAATCAGCAGATGAAAGACCTTACGGCCTGTCGCCGCTTCGAGTTCCTCCAATTCCATGCCATCCAACAGCGTTTCATACACGCCATCCGCAACGCGGCTGCCAAAGGTTGTGGTGTAGTAATACTCCTTGATTTCCCATATTCCCACGGGATTCACAACAGACGGGAACGCGCCATCGACGCGCCGTGCCAGAGTGCGCAGAGGTTTTGCATTCTGCGTAATTGTGGTCAAACTTCTCGGATCGTAGTCACAGGGCGCATCGCCGATGTTTGCTTGGACTAGCATGTTTACGATGCAGGTCATGAAGGCGTAGTTTTTCTTGTCGCCTTTCTGCTTGTTCATAGGCAATGGACACTTGGGCTTAAATCGGGCCTGCAACCGCTTGAATTCCGCCTGCGCGGCAGCTTTGTCCATCAACTGCCCTTGCACCGTATGGTTGAGGATATTCGCGCGGTGAATGAAATACGCAAAGAGCAGGCGACCGAAAGGGGTCAGTTCACCGACATCGTCCGCAATCTGAGCCGTGCTTAGGCCCAGTCTCCGAAATTCTTCGCGAATCTCATCCAGCTTGGGGATGCGGATTTCATTCGTGCGGCGATCGGTGTAGCCCACTTCCTGGCTGATGGTGCGAACATGCGCCCAGAACTCTCTTGGTTGCCGAACAAACCGCGGATCAGCCTTCAAGGTAACGCCTCACGAACTCCGTCAGCGGAATGCCTACCGCCTTGCAGACGGCCTCCAACTCGATCAGGTCCAGGCGCTGCTCCCCGTTTTCGTATTTCGAAACATACGACTGGGTCTGACCGATGCTCTCGGCAACGTGTCCCTGCGTAAGTCTGGCCTCAATACGGACTTGCCGCAGAAGGGCCGCCAAGCGACGATTCTTCATGGACGCAACCATATATTCCGGTTTAGAATATTCAAAGTTCGAATACCGCGGCACCGCGGTAGAAGATCACAACAATGCTTAGAACCGCCCCGGCAACACAAACGTCGCTCTTTACACCCGAAGAGCTTTTTCTTCCGGAGAGGCCCTTTCGTGCTCAACTCCTCAAATGGATCGGGAACAAGCAGAAGCAAGCGGACGCCATTATCGGACATTTTCCAAAGCAGTTTGGGACCTACTTCGAGCCGTTCCTAGGCAGTGGTGGGGTTCTCGGGGTCCTTGCACCGAAGCGGGCGATTGCCAGCGATATCTTCCTTCCTCTGATGGAAATTTGGCAGATGCTGCATGACGACAAGGAGCAGCTTAAACGTTGTTATGCCGATCGCTATGCGTTGCTTGAGAAAATAGGAAAAGAAAAGTGCTACGAACAGATACTTGCCAGCTATAACGCAAGACCCAATGGCGCTGATTTGGTGTTTTTATGTCGCGCCTGTTATGGAGGAGTCGTACGATTCCGCAAGGCCGATGGATACATGAGCACACCAGTTGGAATCCATTATCCTGTGCCGCCTGAGAGTTTTTCCAAACGCGTTGAGCTTTGGTATGCGCGCACCAACAGAACACGCTTCATGCACGCGGACTTTGCCGAAGCAATGGCGCTTGCAGCGAAGGGAGATCTTGTTTACTGCGACCCACCTTACGTTGACAGCCAAACAATTCTCTACGGAGCGCAAGGTTTCTCGGTCCGTCGTCTCTTTGACACCATCGCGGAATGCAAGGAGAGAGGTGTGTATGTGGCCCTTAGCATCGACGGAACCAAGTATTCCGGCCGCAAGCTCTGCGACGTCCCCGTACCGGAGAACTTGTTCGAACGAGAGGTGTTTCTCACTCTTGGGCGTTCGATGCTTAAACGATTCCAGATGAATGGCCGCAGCCTCGAAGAGCACGAGGTCACGGACCGGTTATTGCTCACCTATTGAACGAGCGGCCTGTCTCACACGGTCGACAGCGTCTGAGTTTCAGCTTAAGCCTGCACTCTGGACCGCAAAACGAACCGCTATCATGAGTCCAGCGCGGCGACCGGCGGCGCGCATTGGAAAAATGTCCTCCACCATCTTCATCTCGGCAGGCGAGGCCAGCGGCGAGCACTATGGCGCGCTGCTGGTGGCCGCGCTCCAGCAGCGGCTGGCGGCCGCCGGGCAGACGGCCGAGTTCTTCGGCATGGGCGGAACGCGCATGGAGGCGGCGGGCCTGGAGCGCGTGGTGCACGCGGAAGAGATGGCGGTGATGGGGCTGACCGAGGTCGTCCGCCATCTGCCGCACATCTATCGAGAGTTCCGCAAGCTGAAGCAGGCCATCCGCGACAGGCGGCCCGACGTCGCCGTGCTGATCGATTTTCCCGAAATCCACTTCCGGCTGGCCAGGGAGCTGCACCGGCTGGGCGTTCCTGTCCTCTTTTTCGTCAGCCCGCAGCTGTGGGCGTGGAAGAAGCACCGCATCAAGCTGGTGCAGAAATACATCCGCGAGATGCTGGTGATCTTTCCCTTCGAGGAGCCGTTCTACCGGGAGCGCGGCGTCGAGGCGGAGTTTGTGGGCCATCCGCTGGCGGAGCTGCCGCTGCCGGCCATCGGGCGCGAGCAATTTGCGGCGGAGAACGGGCTGGACCCGGCAAAGACCTGGATCGGCCTGCTGCCGGGCAGCCGTCCCAAGGAGATTCGCGACCATCTGCCCGTGATTTTGCAGGCGGCGCGCGCAATTGAGCAATCCGCGGAGAAGAGAGTCGAGCTTGAGGGAAATCCTGCCTCAGGGGCTAAGCAGGCCGCGCTGGCCGATCCCGATGCCAGGGTTCAAGCCCCGGACTACCAGTTCGTTGTGCCCCTGGCGCCTACGCTGAACGCGGCGCAGCGCGAGGAGGTGCGGCGGCTGGTGGAGACGCATGGCGCCGGGCTGGCCGTGCGGCTGGTGGAGGATGCCCGGGCCGCGCTCTTCCACGCCCGCGCCTCGGTGGTGGCCAGCGGCACGGCCACGGTGGAAGCGGCGCTCATCGGCAATCCCTTTATCGTCGTCTACCGGGTTTCGCCGCTCACCTATGCCATCGCCAAACGGGTGGTGAAGGTGCCGTATGTGGCCATGGCCAACCTGATCGCCGGCAAGCTGGCGGTGCCGGAACTGATCCAGGATGACTTCACGGCGGCAAATATCGTCCAACAGATCGGGAAGCTGCTTCCCGACGGGGCTGCTCGCCAGTCCATGATCCAGGAGCTTGCGGCGATTCGGAACGAACTGACGACACGGCCGGCGGGCCAGGGAGAAGCGGGCTGCGCAATCGGCCGGGTGGCGGCCATCGCTTTGCGGCAGATTGGCGCAGCTTGATCCGCGACGGATTGAAGAAACTGTGCCATTCTGAGGAAACCCGGCGCGGGATAAGCATTCTGGGCGGCGGCGGCCGGTTTCGTTGTGGAGTGCTGGCACTCTGGCTCGAGATTCGCCGTTCACTGTTCCTGCGGCGCTTTCTTGTTGAAGAACCCGCGCAGGATGGGGCGCCCGGCATTTGTGAAGATGGAAAAACGATGACTGCGATGCGTAGAAAAATGCGGATTTTGTCCCTGGCGGGCGGATTGGCCTGCGCTCTGCTGTTGGTGCAAACCCTGGCCGCGCAACGACCCGAGCGGGCGGCGCTGGCCATTACCGGCTATGCGATTGACGCCGAGCTGGAGCCGGCCACGCATCACCTGACCGCCAAGGCGGCAGTAACCTTTACCGCACCAGAGACGGCGGAAGTGGTGAGTTTTGGCTTTCATCCCGCGCTGAAGGTGACCAAAATCTCCGACGAAACCGGCAAGGTGCTCACCGCAGAGCGGTCGGCCGACGGCACCATCCGCGTCACTGCCGCCGCTCCCTTTGTCCGGGGCCAGGCCGCGCACTGGACCTTCGAATATGAAGGCGTCATCACCGGCAACGAGGACGGCCCCATCGAGGGCCTCAAGCTGGCCGCGATCCAGGAGCCGATCACCTATCTGCTCTATCCGGCGCGCTGGTTTCCGATGACCGGCTACCTCACCGACCGTTTCACCGCCGAGCTGCACATGCGCGTTCCGCAGGGCATGCGGGTTTTTGCCAGCGGCAGCCAGGGAGCGTCGAAGCCCGTGACCCTGGCCAACGGCAAACAGGGCGACCAGTACGACTTCAACTGGACCAAGCCCGGTTTTCCGGGAACCGTGATTGCCGGCCGCTATCTGGGCCCGGTCTCGGCGGGCGCGGGCAATGTGAAGGTCTATTTGACCGTCAGCCACCAGACGGCGGCCGAATCCCTGGCGCAGACGGCGGCCAAGGAATTCGACTTTTTCTCCGGCAGTTTCGGCGATCCGGAATCGAGCCGGCTGAATGTGGTGGAGCTGCCCGACGATACCCTGCCCGCGGTCTGGGCGCCGGAGCTGGCGGGAATTCTGGGCGCGCGGGTGGGCGACAAATCGAGCGTGCGCCTGCTGGCCAATACCATCGCCCACCAGTGGTGGGGCTCGGAGGTGAGCCCGCGCACCTTGAACGATGCCTGGATCACCAACGGCATGGCCCGCTATGGCGAGCTGATGTATGTGGAGGACGAGAGCGGCAAGAGCGCCATGCGGACGGCGCTGCAGGACGTTTCAGCCGGCGCGCTGGCCTACGACACGATTCCTCTTTCGAGCGTGGGCCGGCTGAGTCCCTTCTCGCCCGAGTTCCAGTCGATGACGCTGGAAAAAGGCGCCATGGTCTTCCACATGCTGCGCTGGGAGTTGGGCGACAAGGCCTTCCTGGACACGCTGAAGGGGGCGCTGAGCCAATACACCGACGGCAGCCTGCGCTCCTCGGATTTTGTGAAGGTGGCCGAGGCGCAGAGCCAGCAGCAGTTGACCGCCTTCTTTGCGCAATGGATCGACGGCACCGGCGCGCCGCAGTTTACCAACAAGTACGCGGTCTACCGGCTGGGCAACAACAAGGGCTTCAGGACCATCGGCGAGGTCCAGCAGGACCTGGATCTCTTCAGGATGCCGGTGGAGCTGCGCGTGGAGACCGACGGCAAGACCGAAACCCAGAAGATCGACGTGGTGGGCACCGACACCCAATACGTGGCCGATACCTTCGGCCGGCCGCGTCGCATCAGCATCGACCCGCAGAACTGGGTGCTCAAGTCCACCCCCGACCTGCAGGTGCGCATCGCCATCCTGAAGGGCCAGCAACTGGTGGCCCAGGGCGACCTGACCGGCGCTCTGACCGAGTACCAGAAGGCGCTGGAAGCCAACCAGCAAAGTTCGCTGGCCAGCTATCGCATCGGCGAACTGCTGTTTACCCAGCGCAACTACCAGGCCAGCGTGAATGCTTATCGCGACGCGCTGCGCGGCGACGGAGAGCCGCGCTGGACCGAGGTCTGGAGCCATATCCAACTGGGCAAGATCTTCGACATCACCGGCCAGCGCGACCGGGCCGTGAACGAGTACCGGCTGGCCGTGCAGACCAACGACAACACCCAGGGCGCGGTGAACGAGGCGCGGCAATGGCTGCAAAAGCCGTATAAGCTGCCGGAGAGCGACTAGGGCTGCCCGGCCGGGCTTTCCTGCGCCAGCGGCAGGGCAATCTCCAGGTTGCCGATGCGCCCCGTGGCAACGTCGCGCACGGCGACAGCGATCGAAGTCGCGCCCGCCGGCACCTCAAAGGGTTGCCGCGCCTGGTAAAAGCTCGTCTTTCCCTTGGTCGTTGAGGTCGCGTGATCGATGGTTCCATTCAGCAGATATCCATCGGCGTTGTAGGCCGCCGCGGCAAACTCCAGCGTGTCCTGCTCCGCATTCTTCATCCCGGGTTGCAACCGGAACTGCCGCGAGGGAACGGAATAGTCAATTGCATAGCTTTGCAGCGGAACGGGAGGCAACGGCTTGAGCGGCCGGTTCTTCTTCCGTTTGTGAAAATAGGCCGGCTCGTCCGACAGATTCGCCATCTGCTCGGCCGTGGCCAGCTTGGGCGACCCGACAGCCTGCGCATGAGCCGTGAAAATCACTTCGTGGCTCATCGGCATCCCGTGCCGCATATAGACAGCTAAAGTATCGGGTGGAGGGGCGGCGGCAGGCCGCTTCCCAAAGATGGGCGGCGGGCTGGTCACTATCTCCTCCGCCGTTTTTGCTTCATCGGCGTAATATTCGCGCCGGTAGAAAAGTTCATAGCCCTTCTTGGAGAGATTGACCTGGATATGACGTAGCGTGCCGTCGTCCTTGTTATTGCTTGGAGAGTAACTCAAGGTATAGTAGCTCGCGCCGTCGTCCGTGGCCTTCATGAGCGTATCCACTAGATCGTTCGTACCAGGCAGCGCGCGGCCTCCAGTCAGCCGGGCGATTTGTTCCCGAGTGTCGGAATATGCCGCGAGACCGCCCGCAACAATCGGATAGACCGCTATCTGCTGACCCGCGAGGGAGGTCAGCTCTCTCTTGTTTGTCTCAATTATGTCGAGAGGAGCAGGCGGGCTGAAGGAAAGGGGGAAACAGTCCGAAAGCCAAACTAGATTCTTGCGTCCAGGCAGTCCTTCCACGTATTCTGCGATCCCTTTCAACACCGCGGGATAGTCCATCGGATAATTCCCGCCATACAGAAATACCATCGGCACATGCGGCGTCTTGCCGTTGAGGTCCAGGGCTTTGAGCAGCAGTTCTCTGTCGTCGGTAAAGCCTTGCACAAGATGCAGCCCATCGGAAATCACCAGAACAGCAAAGCGCGTGCCGTCTGGCTTGCTGTCAATGAACTTCACCAATTGGTGCCGGGCGAACATTTGGTCATCCATCCCGGTACATCCCATGTCATAGAGCAGCACGTAGAGCGGCCCCCGTTCTGGTTTGGTGGGAAGATTCGTGAAAACGTTGGCGGGCAGTTTGGCCGGCTGCAACGCCGCCCCGGTGTCCATATCGTGCCGGTCGAAGCTGAGAATCCTTTGCGGCTGGCCGTCCTCGGCGACCGAAAACTCCTTGCGGCTGAGGCCGCGGACCGGGCGGCCTTGCTCGTCTCTTACCAACACATCGATGAGCACATTCCGCGTTGTCGTCCTAAGAACGACGCCACTCGGTGCGGGCTCTGCAGACGGTATCGAGACCTGTTGCGCCAAAAGACGCTCTTGGCCCGCAATAGCTCCGAACGCAAACAAGATCGCGCATACATGACTTAAAACATTGTGCATCGAGGGCCTCTTACGGTGTGCATTCGGGCCGTTCTCCCGCCATCCCGAAAGTCCTATACCGCCGTTCTCCCACGCTGCGAAAATCCCGCCCCGTGGCCTCGTCGCAGACACCCTTCAAGGTTCATGAGAGACCGCCGGAGGAACGGGAGCGGTCGGATTCGTGTCCCGTTCGTCTTTGTCTTGGGGCAATATCCGCATATCTCCGCGGAACAGATGATATTCATTGAAGACCACTTCGTTGATCGATGTGGTGGGAGGCTCAGGATCGACGAATTTGCCTTTCCCCGAAGTGTCGGCCATCGAATTCATGGTCTTCGATAGGGAGACGCTCTTGACCGGGCATAGATAGGTTTCCCCGCCGATCGCCACGGGGCCATATTCCACCATCGTGTCGGCCCTCGAAATGGGAAGACCGGGCTGCAAATCCGTCCTCATCGTCAACCGCAGCACAGCGCCGCTCCCCGGATCAATCGCCAGTTCGCCATGGTAAGCGGGAACTCCGTTGAAGGGGACGGGCGCCATAATGTGCGCTCCCTGGCTGTCGCTGCCCATGGTGTTAGCGGGGATCACGCAACAAAACCCTACCTGGTAATGCGATTTCTCCTCCGGAACCTCGTAGCGAAAGACCGCCACGGAACCGGAAGAGCCCTGCTCCCAGTGGCTCCAGAACACCTTGCCCCCCAAGGCGTCCTTCATCACCGTGCCCAGCAGCGGCCCGAAAACGCCCCAGGTGGCCAAGCCCATCGGCGCGGGCTGAGGGCTCTCGTTTGGCGCTTTCCCTGCCGGCGCCACCACTTCCCTGCCGTCGCGATAAAGCACCCTGGCGCTGGAACTGTCAATCAAACGAAAGCGCGCGTCGGTGTAGAGCATCGCCCTTGTTCCGACCCGTATCTGGGAAACATCCTCAAATCTGCTCAGATTGCGCGTCGCAAAGAAACTCGGCAGCTTGGGAAGTGCTTGAACAAGGTAGTTCACGGCGAGCGCAAGAATCTTGCGCTGCGCTGCCAGATCCGGCCTATCGGTAACAGAAGTCTCTACGGCAGGTGGATCGAGAAATGCCGACGCATCGGCTAACACGATCAAAGCCTGCCGGGCCTTGTCGCCGGGAAGGCCGGCTTCCCAACTCGTCAACTTCGTCGTGCTCAACCGCTCGGTGAGCTCCAATTCAGAGAGTCGCTTGGCCACTTGCGCATCCGGCTGCCCGCGCGTTTCATCGAGCAACACTCTCAAATCTGTGACGGAGATCTTTGCCAGCTCCGCGGGCTTCGCCCCGACCGCGGATGGAGCCATCGCCACCAACAAGAACAATGAAGCCAGTTTACCCATCGTGCACCCCTGCGTGACCGGAAAAGGCGGCCGGCTTTGCCTCGATCCCTTTCATCCGAAACGGTTGCAGGTGGCCAACTTTGCTGTTGGACACCTGCGCGGCTGGCCATCCTCGGCTACCGAAAACTCCTTGCGGCTGAGGCCGCGCACCGGTCGGCCCTGCTCGTCTCTCACCGACACATCGACCACCACGGCGCGGGCTTTCACGTGGAGGGTGGCGGCCGGCGTGCCGGAGTTGGCCGGCAGCCCGGCCGGCTGCGCCTGGGAGAGGAAAGGGAGGAAAAGGAGGGCGGAAAGAGCCATGCAATGCGAAAACGAAGGGCGGCGCGACATTCGGCATCTCCTCGAACACAATGCCCGCAAAGTTTGTCTGGAGCACCCTTTAGAGATCGCCACGGGCGTGGCGGTTAGGCCGATCTGCCGGCTTCTCCAAATCCGTGAGGCTTTCCGCCGGGCGGAGGCCGCACTGCGGAGCAGACGACAACGGCCAGCCCGAAGGCTGGCCGTTGTTGTTTGCAACCGGTTCAACTGCTTCCTACTTCTTGTGGGGTTCCCCCCAGGAGAGAACTTCCAGATCGACTTGGGCTAGGCCGTCCTTGGTCATGGCCAGCTTTTTGGCGGCGGCATAGGAGAGGTCGATGATGCGCCCGTCGAAGAGATAGCCGCGGTCGGTGATGCGGACCACCACCGAGCGCTTGTTGTCGAGGTTTTTCACCCGCACCACCGAACCAAACGGCAGCGTGGGATGGCAGGCTGTCATCGCGTACATGTCAAAGCGCTCGCCGCTGGCCGTGCGCCGGCCATTGAAGACCGAGCCATACCAGGAGGCGATGCCGCGGAGCAGCGCGCTTCTCCGTTCGCTCTCGGTCTTGGGCGCCGCTTCATGCTGGGCCAGCACGGCAGGCGTCGCACTTGTGACCGGGGCCGCGGGAGGCGCGGTTGCGGCCGGCCTGGGAAGCCGCGCATCGGCCTGCACCGTCCGTGTGGAAAGCGTCACCACCACGACAGCCAGGCCAACCGACGATACCCCCGCCAGCAAGCAAATCCGGAGTTGAGTCTTCAGGCTCATCTTTCTCAATTTTCTCTTTATCACCATCCGATCATTTTACTAAATCGACATCTTTCTGCCCACCTATTGGCGAGAAATGCACCTGCATTTCTGGCGAAAATGGGCAATTTTACGGACTTTCCGATGAATCGCTCCTCCTCTGCAACGTGTGTTTTGCACCAAGACCGATGCACTGGAAGCTGTCTTCTATTGGAACCCGGCTGGGCCGATCGGGCGTTGCGCCGCTTGAACCCTGGATGCTGGAGCTGGTGGATACACGCGACCGCGGGAACGACGGAAGGCTCCAACCCCCCAAAAACCAACCGGAAAAGAAAACGCCGGAGGCGGAGAAACAGTTCCTTCGCAACCGGTGTCTTTCAAGATGGATGCGCCGGGCCGCCAGGAGGTTATCTCGATGAGCAGGATCGGTTTTACATTTCGCGTGGGGCTGTGCGCCGCGCTTCTCTCCGCGGTTGCCGTTCTCGCTCAGCCACCCGCGACGCCGGCTGCCAGTCCCGTGCCTCCGGCTCTTCGCGCGGCGAAGAAGATCTTTGTTTCCAACGCCGGAGCCGACAGCGGCCTGTTTCCGGGCCCCTTCACCGGCAACCCGGATCGCGGCTACAACCCGTTCCATGCGGCCCTCCAGGCTACGGGCCAGTATCAGATGGTGAGCGATCCCGCAGAGGCCGACCTGGTGCTCGAGTTGCAGCTCATGGCGCCCAAAGGCCCAACGGTTCCCAACAAGCAGTTCGGCGCCTCCGATCCCCTGCCCATGTTTCGCCTGACGATCTACGACCGCATGAGCCAATCCGTGCTGTGGACACTGACCGAGTCAATCGACTCAGCCCTCCTCGAAAAGACCCACGAGCGCAATTTCGACGACGCGCTGAACACGATTCTTCTTGATTCTTAACGACTTACCGGAAGAGCGCCGACCCGCTAAAAAACTTGGCCCGCATTTGCCGATTATTTCGCGCATCCTGCTAGCGTAAAGATATGCGGCCATGACGCCAGCGGGAGGACGAATGGAATTCAGCGCGGAGGGGATGGAACTGCTCAAGCGGTCGGAGGGCTTTCGCGGCCGGCTGTATCTGGATGTCGCCGGGATTCCGACCATCGGCTACGGCCACCGGCTGCTCCCCGGCGAGTCGTTTCCCAACGGCATCGAGGAGCCACAGGCTGCCCGGATGCTGGCCGGCGATGTGCGCCAGGCCGAGGCCGCCGTTCAACGGCTGGTCAGGGTTGCGCTCACCCAGGGCCAGTTTGACGCGCTGGTGGACTTCGTCTTCAACCTGGGCGAAGGAAGGCTGGAGGGCTCGACTCTGCTCAAGCAGTTGAACGCCGGGCTGTACGCCGCCGCCCAGGAGCAGTTGCTGCGCTGGGACCATGCCGGCGCAAAGGAAAACTTCGGCCTGAAAGAGCGCCGCGAAGCGGAGTTCCAGCTCTGGGGCGGCCAGGGATCGCAAAGCGCGGCCGCGGCTTAGGGCCTGTTCACCCCTTGGCTCTTCGGCGCGACCGGCGTTTGGGCCTGACCGCCACCGGCGCGGTCTGCTCCGGAGCAACCGGAATGGCCGCCGCGGCGGGCCTCGTTTGCGGCGGGTCCAGCCACTTGGTCAGCACCGTGGTGAAGAGGGCCGCGCCTTCGTCGGAGAGATGAATTCCGTCGGCGGAGCGAATGCGCAGGCTCCGTCCGTTGGGCAAGGTCATGAATTCGCGGTACCGGCCCGCCTCATCGCCGACGTAGGCGACCGGGTTCCACCAGACCGCCCGCGGCGACTGGCTCACCACCGTAAACGCGATGCGATTGATGGTCGCGATTTTTTCGTCGTAGACCGGCACGCGCATCGGGGGCAGGCCCACCCACACCACGCGCGCCCCGCCGGCGCCGACCATGGCCAGGTAGGCGGCAAGCCGGCCCTGGTAAACCTTGCGCCAGCCGTCGCTGCCATAGGGCAGCACCTTGCCGTCCACCACGAATCCCTGACCGTCGTTGGCGCCGATGGCCACGATCACCACGTCGGGTTTCTCCGCGCCCAGCATGGCGGGATACTCCTCCATCCAGTTGAAGACCTCCGGCCGGGCCAGTCCGGTGCCGGAGCGAAAGGCTTTGACGATGCGCAGATTCTTGTCGCCCGCGGCTTGCCGCATCAGGGTAGCGCCGATGCCCACCGCCATCATCGAGTCGCCGGCCAGCGCCACCACGCGCTGCCTGCCGGGTTCCACCGGCGGCAAGGGCGCCAGAGCCGTGGTGCGCGGCACCTGGGCAGCCAGCGGCGCGTCCGCGCCGACAGGATTCGGCAAAGCGGCTCGCAGCCCTGGCGGCGTGCCAGCCGCGGCCAGGATTCCCGCGGCCGTCGCCGCGGAAGCCGGCGCGGATTGCGGACCCGGAACCGCTGCATTCGCCGTGGGCGCGCCGCAACCGGCCGATGGCGCCTTGTTCGCGCCCGCGGCGGCGGCCAATTGCGCGGCATCGTCCGCCCAGCCCACGCGCGCCAGAGTTTCGAGGGCATCTTGCCGGATCGCGCTCAGTCCCAGCGGTTCCAATGCCTTTTGGACAGCGCCGGCGACGGGAACCGCGACCGTGCGCAAGGGGCCGACTTCGAGACGATCGGCCCACTTCGCCAGCCCGCCGGACTCCAGCAGCACAATGGCCGCAACAAAGCCCGCGAGGACCAGAAAGAGTTGCCGGATTGGATGGGTCAACGTAACGTTTCGCATGGTGGACTAAAACTGGAAGTAAATGAAGGGCGCCACTCCCGAAGGCCCCAGAATCTCGATGGCGGCAACCGCCGCGGCCAGAGCCGCTCCGCGCGCCAAAGCCGGCCAACGGGCCAGCTCGACCTCGAAGCCGTTGCGCCAGCGCGGCGGCGTCCATTGTCCGGCGAGCCCCAGGAACAGCACCAGCAGGATCGGCGCCGTGGCCAGAGTTGCGGCGCCGGGAATCGCCAATCGGCCAAAAACCGCGAAGGCAATCTCAAAGGAAGAAGAGCGGAAGAAGACCCAGCCCGCGCAGACGGCATGGAAGAGCAGAATCCGCGCCATCCACTTCCACGCGGAGGATTGACGCCAGCGAACCAAGGGACGCCAGGGAATGCGCGACCAGATTCGATGCGCAACAAGATAGCTTCCGTGCAATCCGCCCCAGGCAACAAAGGTCCACGCCGCGCCGTGCCACAGGCCGCCCAGCAGCATGGTGATCATCAGGTTGAAATAGGTGCGCAGCCCGCCCTTGCGCGAGCCGCCCAGAGGAAAGTAGAGATAGTCGCGCAGCCAGGTGGAGAGCGAGATATGCCAACGCCGCCAGAACTCCTGCGGATTGGCGGCCGTATACGGCGCGTTGAAGTTTCTCGGGAAGCGGTAGCCGAGCAGCAGCGCGCAGCCGATGGCGATATCGGTGTAGCCCGAGAAATCGCAGTAGATTTGCGCGGCGTAGCCATAAACGGCCAGCAGCGTGTCCCAGGCGGCAAACGATTGCGGCACCGCGAAGACCGGCTCGACCAGCCGCGTGGCCAGCATGTTGGAGACGATGACTTTTTTGAACAGGCCGCCCACGATCAGCAGCAGGGCGCGGTTCACGCGCAGCGCGTTGGGATTGCGGCGGATGGCCAGTTGCGGCAGAAACCGCGAGGCGCGCAGGATGGGCCCGGCGATCAGTTGCGGAAAAAAGGCCACGTACAGGAGCGCATCGCCGATCTTGACCGGTTCCTTGACCTTTTTGCGGTAACAGTCGCCCAGCAGCGAGATGGCATGAAAGACAAAGAAGGAGATGCCCAGCGGCAGCAGAGGCGAATCGGCGGCGAGGCGAGGCGGAGGCGCGAAACGACCCCACACCGCAAGGAACGTTGTTACCAGGAAGCTGGTGTATTTGTAATAGGCCAGCGTGGCCAGGCAAACGGCCGCTCCCGCAATCAGCCAGGTTTTTCTGACTCTGGAATTTTCGCTGCGCTGGATGCGCTGGGCAACCAGGCCGCTGAAAAGCGAGATGCCGAAGAGCAGGGGAAGATAACTCCAGTTCCAGAAGCCATAAAAAACATAACTCGCCAGGAGGAGAAAGCTGTTATGCGCCGCCGGAAAGCGATACAAGCTCCAGGCAATGGCCAGCACCGCCAAAAAGAACAGCGCGTACTCGACCGTGGGAAACAGCATGGAGTCGATGAGCCTTGGCCGGAAGGTTGAAGTTTGCGGTCAGCGGCCGGCTAGCCGCCGCCCTTGCGATGATTGTTTGTGGTGCAGAAATGGTAGCACAGATGGATTGCCGCTTTTGCGCTTCACTCTCAGCGGCCGCATGGGCGCAGTTCCGCCACTTCCAGCCGCTCTTCGGGCTTGAGATAGCCCTTGCGGCGAAACCAGTCTTCCATGCCGGTCCGCAGGCGATCGAGCGGCACGCGGCTGCCAGCTTCAAGCAGCCCGTCGCCCGCGGGCAGCGTGTCGTCGAAGATCGCGTCGTTGGTAAAGTTGCGCATGGCAAAGTTATCGATCCAGCGGATGGGACACGCATGGCGCGCTCCCGTGGAATCGATTCTGAGGATGGAGAGCCTGCGCGCAAACATGCTTCCACTTTAATGGATGCGCGCCGCGCGTTGAGGCTCTTGCTCTGCTATCTTCGGCGCAGCCGATCCGTTCGGCCGCAATGAAAAGCCGGGCGGCGAAACAATTCACACGCGCGCCTCAACAAAACGAGGCTTTTGTACGTCTAGTTAAGTGAGCGCCTTCGCCGGCGATGCTGCTCGAGAGCGAATGACCTGTCGCGGTTGCGGATTGGACTTTTGCGCGCGCGTGTGCCGCAGCGCCGGAGTTTTCGCAGCCGTTTTCAGGGCTTCGTCCCAAATGAGGAGCATCGCACATGATTGAATTCGTTTCTTTGGCTCTGCGGGCGCGAAGGACCTTGCCGATGGCCGTCGTCCTGGCCGCCGGTTGCGGCGCGCTTTGGGCGCAGCCCGACGGGCCCATGGGTCCGCCTCCCGATGGACCGCCCGCGAGCGAGCTGCAACAGCAGCAGCGCGGCCCCAGCGTCGAGCGGGAGTTGAAGCAACTTACCCAGTTGCTCACGCTGACCGCGGAACAGCAGGCGCAGGTAAAAGTCCTCCTGACGGATCAGCATCAACAGATCGAGACGCTCTACCGGCAATCCAAGCCAACCACGCAAAGCGCAAAGACCGCCCCGGACGACCCTTCGAACGACGATCCGCAGGCCCGCTTTGCGGCCATGGCCAGTGCGCGCGCGGCGGCCAACGCGATTCGCAAAGACGCCCAGGCCAGGATCGCCCTGCTGCTGAACGACGCGCAGAAAGAGAAGTTTGCCGCCTGGCAGAAGAAACAGGACAAGGCGGCGGAGCAGCAAAGCAACGAGATGCCGCCTCCGCCTCCCGATGGAGCAGACGGGCCGCCGCCGGATGGCGGAGGACCTGACGGAGGCGGGCCGCCGGGAAACTAGAGCATCTCTCCTGTTGCTGTAGAGGGTGGCTTTTATCCCACCCTAGCCGCAAAAACAAGAACGCTGCGAGGGTGGGGCACCCGAAACTTTCTACCTACGGGAGAGATGCTCCAGCTTTTGGGACCTGGGCTTCGAGGGCGCTCAACATCGATGGATAGAATCGCGCGGCCAGCCCATTGGGGCTACGGCTTTTTGGCGGGCACGGCCTTCGCGTCCCTGGTCTGCTCGGTCTCGACGCGGAAGCGCTTGTAATCGTAGTCGCGCTCGATGCCGTGCTGGCGAATGCCCTTGACCAGCAGCAGACGCAGTTGCATGGTGCCTTCGCCGCCGGTCGGCAGCCAGATTTCGCCGTTCACCGGCGCCTGGTCGAAGTGGAGGTTGGAGCCTTTCTCGACGTTGATCACCAGGCCGCCGGCAACATGAAAGTTGTCGTTGAAGCTGACATCGAGATGGGCCACCACGCGGTCGGCCTCATCGATCCACACGGCGCCTTGCAGCTTCTTGGAGATATCCTCGGCCATGCCATGCGCCTTCAGGTCTTTGCGGCCAATGAAGTCGAAAACAATGGTGGGACGGCCGCGATAGGTCTCCCGGTGGGGATTGCGCACATCCGCAACCTCCAATATGTGGGTCAAACTGATTTCCTGGCCTTCCTTCGGTTGGTCCGGCTCAGGCTTCTGAGCCTTCTCCACCAGCTTGGTCACCCGCTCGGTCTCCTTCTGCTGGTCGTGGTCGTCCAGGGGCTTGCCGTCTTTCTTCACCAGGCGGCCGATCTGGTGGCCGTTGACGAAAAACTCCTCGTACTCGGCGGTCTCGGTCTTCTTCACATGGCCGTTGGCGTCGAGTTCCTGCGTGGTATGCAAAGAACTGTAGGTGTAGTTCTCGCGCACCTTGTCGAGCTGCTTCTGGTGGTCCCGCACCTCGCGCATGAGTTGGGGAATTCCGGGCAGCGGCGGATTGACCTTTTGCTGCGCGGGGACAAGCGCCGCAGGCAGCAGAATCAGAAGGAAACCGGCGAGCCGGAATGTGCGTAGAAGGTGCATGAGGGCCATTCTCCCGGTTGAATTGACCCCGACCGCGCGCGGCGGATCGGGATATCACCGATTGGACCCGGAGAAGCGGGAAAGGTCGCAGGAGCCGGAGAAGAATCGGCGCCGGGCGGCATCTTCCCTGACCATGCTATAACGGAAACCGGACGCTCGAAGGAGAAAGACGATGGGATTGCTGCTGCAATGGCTGCTCTATGCGCTGGCCCTGCTGGTTGTTTCAAAGATCGTGCCGGGCTTCTACGTCGAGGGCTTATGGCCCGCACTGGTGGCCTCGCTGGTGATCGGGCTGCTCAACGCCACGCTGGGATTTTTCCTGAAGGTCGTCACCTTTCCTTTGAGCATTGTCACGCTCGGGATCTTCCTGCTGGTGATTAACGGCATGATGATTCTGCTGGCGTCGAGCATTGTGCGCGGCTTTCATGTGCGGGGCTTCGGCGCGGCGTTCTGGGGCGCGGTGGTGCTGGCGCTGCTGGGGATGGTGATCCGCGGGGTGACGAAGCACGGGTGAGCGATTCTCTGCGTCCTGGGGAACAAAGACCCGGCCGGCGGTGTCAGAGTATGGTATGAATCCCGACCGCCTGCGCGCGCTGCTGGCTCCCGCTGTGGCCAGTTTGTTTCTGGTGCTGGTGCTTTGTACATTTGCGGTGCAAAGGCCGGTCTCGGTGGGCATAAATGTCCCTATAACAAGGGTGCGACAGATTCCCATTGAGAACTGTTTCAACGGCCTGAGCGACCGGGACATCGTTATCCGCATACAGAATGATGGGTCCACCTGGATCAATGAAACGACGCTAAGCCGCGGGGATATCCGCAATAGGTTGTTAAAGATCTACGAATATCGCGAGGAACGGGTCGCCTACCTGCTGGTTGATCCAAATGTCTCCTATGGAGAGTTCGCAGATGTCTACGGTCAGGTCGCGTCATCGTCTCCCGATCTTCACATTGGGCTGCTTACGCGCCAAGTGAGAAGTCAGATTGATCGGTGCCCTTCGGGGAGCGGTTGCACGATTGAGTGGCCAAATGAGCCGAGCAATATCGATTGCAAAAATGCCATTCCAATCGTCGGCGTACTGCGCTTTCCTGCGCGCTAAACTCGAGCAAACGGCACCACCTGCTGCACATCCGAAAATGCAAAAGCCAACCCTTCAGACCGGATACGCTGCGCTCGTATGGAGCGCGGTGCCTTTGTGGGTTAAGGGGTTTTACTTTGCCGCGGGCGCGATGGGCGGAGGGACGGCTTTGTTGGCTACGCCGGACTTTCCGGGGCGAAGCGGGGTTTGCGTGGTCCGCGCAGTGCCCTTGACGGAGGCCTTGGCGGGTGGCCGAGCAGTCGCGGGGTGCGGCGCGAGCGGGCCGTTCAGGGTATTGGGCGTGCGCATGGCGCCGGAGTTTGAAAAGCCGCCCGCCGGCGCGGCCACGTGCGGAGGAACCGCGACGCCCCTGGCCGATTGGCCCGGCTGGACATGCGCATAGACGCCCCATCCGCCGCCGGCAACGACAAAGACGATGGCTGCCGCGGCCGCGGCGCGCATCCAGTTGCTGTCAAGACTCAGCGCGGCGGGCCAGGCCAGCACGCGGCCCGAGCGCGGCGCGGCGCGAAGGCCGGCTTGCACACGCTCTTCAAGCCCGGCAGGCGCGGGAAGGCTGGCGATCAGGCGCAAGGTCGCCTCGGCGGAGCCAAGCTGGGAATCGTTCGAAAGATCGTCCTGTCCTTGGTATTTCATCGCAAACTCCTTGCGTGGTTGAGCAGGCCGGCCATCAGGTTGCGCGCGCGAAAGAGCCGGGAACGGACGCTGGACTCGGTAATGCCCAGCACCGAGGCAATCTCGACGCTGGAAAGTTCCTCGAAGGCCGAGAGCATGAGCACCTGGCGCTCCTTGGCGGGCAACCGGTCGACGCAGGCGAGGACATGCGCATGATGCTGGGCCGCGCTGGCGATCTGCTCGGCGCTAAGTCCCTGGGCGGGCAGCACGCGGGCCAGTTCCGTCACATCGTCGGTTTCCGGGCGGGTCTTCGAGCGGCGCTTGCGGTCGAGAACGATATTCCAAACGATGCGGATGAGCCAGACGCGCTGGTCGCGCACTTCGCCGAGCGAGTCGCGATGGCGCAGAACGCGCAGAAACGCCTCCTGCACGGCGTCCTCGGCATCGGAGGGATTGCGCAGCACGGAGAAGGCCACGCGGTAGAGAGTGCCGGCGTACTGGCCGACCAGAGCCGCCAGTTCTTCCTCTGCCGCGCACTGACGGGCTTGGTCGCTCATCGCGCTGTTGGGAATCTCCATCCAACCTGAGAATACTGCCTGACTGGCGCTCATACACGACCAGACGCAGGAGTAGAGAGGAATGCTCGGGCGCAATCGGCTTGCGGCCGAAAGCGGCGCCCCAAAAAACAGAACTCGCGAAGCTGTCCGCTCCGCGAGTCCGTTGGTCTTCCGCAGCCGCTTTTACTGCTTGGCGGCGAGTTTCTGGGCGGCGATGGAACCGGCGGCGCCTTCCTTGTCGGAGTCCTTCACCTTGGCCCACAGAGCGCGCGCCTGATCCTGCTTGCCCTCCGCGGCATACAGATCGGCCAAATCAAGCTGCGCCACGCCGGCGGAAACCGTCTCGGACGGTTTGGAGGCGAGAGCGTTGTAGATTTCGATGGCCTGGGCGTCGCGCGCCGTCTGGCGATAGATTCCAGCCAAGGCCAGCTTGGCGAGGTTGGAGAGGTTGCGGTCCCACGAGCCGGCGGCGGCCTTCAACTCCGTCTCGGCAGAGCCGGTCTGGCCGAGCTCCTGGTCGGTGATGCCGGCAAAGTAATGCGCCTTGGCGCCTTCCGCGAGCCATCCATACTGCTGAGCGACGGCGGCAAACTGCTTGTTGGCGGCCTTGGAGCGGTCGGCGGCCGTGGCATAGACGCCGCTTTCAGGCGGAGCGCCGGGCTGGGCGAGAGGAGCGTCGTAGGTGTCGAGCGCCGCGCCCAGGGCAAGGTCCGCGGCGGCCGAGCGCACATTCCAGTAAATCCCTCCGGCAATGACGAGGATCACGGCAAGGACGCCACCGATGACCCATTGCAGAACACCGGAACGATGACCGCTCAACCAACTGACGCTGCTTGCGGTAGCCTGCGCGAAACTGTCTTGCTTGAGGGCGTGACGGGTTTGAGTATCCACGGAGTTTTTCTAGTCCTTCTTGAGCTGACTTGCAGGCGGGTCCGTACCGGTGGAGGCGCTGCTGCTGCGACCCTATCAGTCTATCAGCGCGCCAAGACGAACGTCCACCGAAGACGCGCTCCGCAAGCAGCCGAGATGCCCTAATCCTTTGCGACGGGCGCCGTGGAACGCAGGGCGCGGATGCGCTGGATCGCGCTCGCCACCGAATTCCGGTCCAGCGCCACTTCCATCCCCCTGGTAATCAGCGATTCGACAAAATCGACGACTGGAATGCCCCTGGATGCGGCTTCGCGAAGAATTTCGTCGGATACGGTTACGGCGATCTGCATGGTCTGCGGTTCTCCTGCCTGATTCATCGGCGGGCCGGAGAAGGAAATGAGGCTTCGCCGGGGAATTTCAAGCCACTTCCTGCCCGGATCGAAGCGGCTCGCATTCCCGGCTTGCCCTTGCCCCGCCGGAACGATAGGCTAACAGCATGTATGAAGAGTTCCACGTTGCCGACCGCTGGAGCGGCGAAGATTTGCATTGCCGGTGGAAGGGCACGATGGTGGCGATTGCCACCCGCCACGCCGACGCCGTGGACGTGCGCTTCGACGTGAACGGACGCCCGCTGTGGATTGCCCTGCCCCTGGAAGCATGGAACCGGCAAAAGCAGCGCGCCGGCCTGGTGATTACCGACCAACTGGCCGCGCAGATCGCCGGACGCTACCTGAAGCAACTGGTGGAGGAAGGCTACGACTCCCGCCGCGAGGTCTATACCATGGCGGTGGCCGAGGTGCTGGACCACCTGGACGCAGTGGTGGCCGAAGCAAAGGAACTGGGCGCCATGCCGACTCTGCCCGTCATCGCCTGAGGCATTGTTTTCCCTGTTCCCTGTTCACTGTCCACGGTCCTCACTCGTGCCGCAAGGCCTGCATCGGCTGGACGCTTGCCGCGCGTCGGGCCGGCAGCCAACTGGCGGCCAGAGCGACCAGAATCACCACAACCGTACTGCACACAAAAACGAGCGGGTCGGTTGGCCGTACACCGTAGAGCAGATCCGATAGCAGCCGCATCGCCGCGTACGAAACCACAAGGCCCAGCGCGGTCCCGATCGCGGCAAGCCGCAGTCCATGGCCAAAGACCAGCCGCAATACATCTTTGCGCCCGGCGCCAAGCGCGATGCGGATGCCGATCTCACGGCGACGCCGGTTGACCACATAGGCCAGAACACCGTACAGGCCGACGGCTCCCAGAAATATCCCCACCAGTCCAAGCGCTCCGATGAAGCCCGCCGACATCCGATCGGCCCAGAAGGCCTGCTGCATCAGATAGTGCATGGTGCGCACTCCGACGGGCAACCTCTGGTCCAGGCTTCGAACCGCATCCCGCATGGCCGGCGCCAGGGAGGAGGTTGGACCCGCGATCTCGGCAAGAATCGTTCCCTCTTCGCTTGGGAACTGCGCAAACGAAAGATAGATGTATGGCTCGGGCGCCTCATGGACGGTGTTGATTTTTGCGTCTTCCACTACGCCAACTACCTGGCAATCTTTTCCCTCCACCACGATGTGCCGGCCCACGGCGTCCTTTTCCGGCCAAAAGCGGCTCGCCATCGTCCTGTTCACGATGGCTACCGTGGCGCCGGTCGAGTTATCGGCGGAGGTGAAGTCGCGGCCATCGAGAAGCTGAGTGCCGAAGGTCTTGAAGTAGCTGGGAGCCACCGAGTCGAACTTGATGGGGATATTCAACTGACCCTGAGGCAGTTCCACGCCGGGAATTGCAACGCGCTTGGCTAGCCCGCCACCGGAATCGGAAAGCAGCACCCGCCGTGCGAAGCTGACGCGTTTGACTCCCGGAAGGCTGGCCACCCTGGCTTCGGCCTCTTGAAAGAACGCCCGACTGCGTTCGGTGTCATATCCGGCGATGCCCGGCGGGACATCCAGGAATACCAGGCTCCTCTGTTTGTCGAAGCCCAGGTTGGTGCGCTGGCTGTAAATCAGGCTGCGCGCCACCAACCCAGACGCAGTGAGCAACACCACCGAAAGCGCTGTCTCGCCCAGCACCAGCGCGTTACGCGCCGTGAAGCGGCGAACCGGGCGGCCAGCGCGTTCGTCGCTTTTGAGCGCTGGCACCAGACTCGTCCTGGCCGCCTGGAGCGAGGGCGCAAATCCAAACAGCAGCATGGCCAACGCGGTGATCGCTGCCGCGTATCCAAGAACCGGCGCATCGAGGCGCAGATCGAGGCCCAACGCGACCTCCGCGGGAGGCAGCAGCGCGGATTGCAACCCGACCAGCCAATAGGCCAACAGCAGCCCCAGCGCCGCACCGGTCGCGGCCAGCAGCGCGCTCTCCGTGAGCAGTTGGCGGACCAGGCGGAAACGCCCTGCTCCCAAAGCCAAGCGCACCGCAATCTCGCCGCGCCGCCGTTCAGAGCGCGCCAGCACCAAGCCGGCAATATTGGCGCAGCAAATCAGAAGTACGATCCCCACCGCCGCCATCAACAGAAGGGATGGAGCCAGCGCCTGGCGTAGGCGCTCCTGCTCTGAGACCAGGACAATGTCTCTAGCCTTGTCGTTGGCCGGATACATCTCGGCCAGGCGATGCCCGATCGTATCCAACTCGATCTGCGCCTGCGCGGCGGTGGTTCCCGGCCGCAACCGGCCCAGCACCTCGAACTCGCGGTCGTTCCGGTCGGCAAGCGCTTGAGTCGGGTATTCGCTGGGTGCGGAGACCCACAGCTCCGTGGGGGCTCCGCGCGTCAGGCCACGGAAGTGCGGCGGGGCAACTCCGATCACGGTATAACTCTGGCCGGTGAGCCAAATCTGCTTTCCAACCATCGACGGATCGGCATTGAAAGCGCTGCGCCAGAGCGAATCGCCGATCACGACCGTCCGTTCGCCGGATGTCCTATTCTCAGGACCGAAGGTCCGGCCAACTTCCGGCTGGATGCCCAAAACGGTGAAATAGTTGGGAGAGACAACATCGTCCAGCACGAAGCGTGTCTCGCTGCCCAAAAGCAGTATCTTTGCGTGCCGCGCGTAGGCGAGGGCCCCTTCCAGCGAGCGGCTTTGCCCGCACAGATCGCGGAAGTCGGGGTAGGAGATCGAATCGCCCGCGCCTTGCGGCGTCTTGGAGACGATTTGTACCAGACGTTCCGGCTCCCAGGCTGGCCAGGAGCGCAACAGAGCCGCTTCAGCAACGCTGAAGACCGCGGTATTGACGCCGATGCCGAGCGCGAGCGTCAAGGCGGCGACGGCGGTGAAACCGGGGTCCTTGGCCATCGTGCGCAGGGCGTAGCGCACATCCGCGCGCAGATCGTCCCACAGGCGCAGGCCGAGCGAGGCGCGCATGGCCTCCTTGTGAACCGCGACTGCTCCCAGCTCGATGCGGGCGCGGCGAGCGGCTTCGGCAGGCGCGTGCCCGGCGCGGATCAGGTCGGCGGTGAGTTGCTCCAGATGGAAAGCCAACTCCGCCTCCATCTCCGCTTCCAGACGGTTGCGGCGCGCCATGGCGCGCAACCACGACCGCACTCGCGCACCCATCGAAGCAAACCACAGCCTCACCCTCATGCCCCCCCTATTCCCTGTTCCCTGCTCCCTATTCCCTGCCTCACTCATGCTTCCTCCGGCGTGGTGCGAAGGATCGATCCGATGATGCCGGCCATGCGGTTCCACTTTTCGGTTTCCTCGCCCAGGCGCTCGCGGCCGACAGCGGTCAACCGGTAAAACTTGGCGCGCCGATTGTTCTCGCTTTCGCCCCACTCGCTGGCGATGGCTCCCTGGTGCTCCAGCCGGTAAAGCGCGGGATAGAGCGAGCCCTGCTGGATGACCAGCTCCTCGCCGGAGATCTGCTGGATGCGCAACAGCACGCCGTACCCGTGTAGCGGTCCCAACGAGACCGCCTTCAAAATCAACAGGTCCAGGGTTCCCTGCAGCAGCTCGATCTGCTTCTCATGGGTCATGCCCTTCTCCTTGACAATCTAGGAGAAAAGATATTCGTCCTCTCCTAGATTGTCAAGGAGTGCGCGCCGCAATGAATATTCGGTGATCTACGGCACTAACGGCGGGCGCATCTTCCGTGTCACAATGTGAATTCCACACACTTTTCATCATTCTTTCATCCGAAGGAGTCGTGTCCATGGCAAGTCTTTCGATAGCGGAGGCGGTGCAGGCGTTGGCGACTGGACCGCAGGTGCATGCAAACCTTCAAGTAGCGCAACTGGTTGAGAGCGCATTGCTGCGCGGCGAGGCCCGCCTGGCGGGCAACGGTGCCCTGGTGGCAACGACCGCCCCGCGCACCGGCCGCAGTCCCAAAGACAAATTCATCGTGGACGACGAGGTGACCCATGGCCTGGTCGACTGGGGCCGGGTGAACAAGGCGATCGCGCCGGAGCGTTTCGGAGCGCTGCTGGAGCGGGTGCTGGAGCATATGCGGGGACGCGACCTGTTTGTGCAGGATCTTTATTGCGGCGCCGATCCGGCCTACCGGATGCCGATCCGCGTGATTGCGGAGTACGCCTGGCACGCGCTGTTTGTGCGCCAACTGTTTGTCCGGCCGGATGCCGCCGAGTTGGCCGCGCACACGCCCGAGTTCACCGTCATTGCGGCGCCGGAATTCGAGGCCGTGCCCGAGCGCGACGGAACCAATTCCAGCGCCTTTATTCTGGCTGATTTTACCCGCAAGATTGTGTTGATCGGCGGCACAAAGTATGCCGGCGAGATGAAAAAGTCGGTCTTCGGGGTGATGAACTTTTTGGTGCCGCAGCGCGATGTGCTGCCCATGCACTGCTCGGCCAACGTGGGCGCAGACGGCGCAAGCGCGCTCTTTTTCGGCCTCTCGGGCACCGGCAAGACAACCCTGTCGGCCGATCCGGCGCGACGCCTGATCGGCGATGACGAGCACGGCTGGAGCCCCTCCGGGGTGTTTAACTTCGAGGGTGGATGCTATGCAAAGTGCGTCGACCTGAGCGAAGAAAGAGAGCCGCAGATCTATCGCGCGATCCACTTCGGCTCGGTGCTTGAGAATGTAATCCTCGATCCGGTCACCCGGCAGCCCGACTATACCGATACCCGAATCACGGAAAACACCCGCGCCGCCTATCCGGTGGGTTATATCGAGAATGCGGTCGCTTGCGGCGTGGGCGGGCATCCCCGCAACGTCATGTTTCTCGCCGCGGACGCCTTTGGCGTGCTGCCGCCGATTGCGCGGCTGACGCCGGAGCAGGCCATGTATCACTTCTTGTCCGGCTACACGGCCAAGCTGGCCGGAACGGAGGCGGGAATGGGGAAGGACCCGGCGCCGGAGTTCTCGGCGGGTTTTGGCGCGCCGTTTTTACCGCTGGCGCCGCGGGTGTACGCGGAGATGCTGGGCAGGCGCCTGAAGCAGCACAATTCCGCCTGCTGGCTGGTGAATACCGGCTGGAGCGGAGGGAAATTTGGCGTGGGCGAGCGCATGAGCATCATGATCTCTCGCGCGCTGGTTCATGCCGCGCTCGCCGGGCATTTGGACAAGGTGGCGTTTGTGACCGAGCCAGCGTTTGGCCTGCATATTCCGGTAAGCTGTCCGGATGTGCCGACGCAGGTGCTCAACCCGCGCAACGCCTGGGCGGACAAGGAGGCATACGATCGCCAGGCGGCCGAACTTGCCGCCCGCTTTGAAGCTAACTTCAAGCAGTTCGACGCGCCGGAAGAGGTGCGGGCCGCCGGGCCTGGGAAGCGCTGAGGCGCAATTCCGCACAAACAAAAAGACCATGCCGCGAGGCATGGTCTTTTTGTTCGATATTAATGCCGGCGATCACCTAATCTCCCACACAGTTACCCGTGCAGTACCATCGGCCCAGCGAGGCTTAACTTCCGTGTTCGGGATGGGAACGGGTGATCCCTCGCAGTATGGTCACCGGCAAACTTGAATGGCGCTTGGCGGGTGGTTGCCCGCAGCCTGCCGCGGCATCTATTCGACTCCGGATGGTTTCTCCCGGAGGATCATAGGAACGCGGACTGCAATCTGGCGCCAAAACTTTTGCTCGTCAGAGCTAATTGCAACGAAATTGATTGGGACTACAAGGCTTGCCAGAAGAGCATCCGCAAACTGCGCGGAGTTAATTCTATGGACAAGCCGAACGGGCGATTAGTACTGGTAAGCTTCACGCATTACTGCGCTTTCACACCCAGCCTATCAACCAGATGGTCTTTCTGGGCCCTTCAGGGAGATCT